>ENA-UPTJ01000047-UPTJ01000047.1-marine-metagenome-genome-assembly--contig:-NODE-47-length-77075-cov-11.375435_pt1 | contig 77075 bp, 74 predicted proteins | sample MGYA00238168_ERZ767080 | MGnify/ENA primary metagenome ERZ767080 (study PRJEB28935, sample SAMN06266237) | marine metagenome | isolation source: Columbia River Estuary | place: USA:Columbia River Estuary... | reverse complement strand
CGATCTTGCAGGTCAAAACGTCTCCAAAAAATTGGGCGCCCTGCTTCACGTGGGTCAATCGGAGTTTGACGCGGGTAAGGCCGCTGGTGAACGGCTGAAAGCGATGGGTGGCAAAAATGGTATCTGCGTTAACCAAGAGGTCGGCAACGTCTCCTTGGATTTGCGTTGTAAAGGTTTTGCTGAGGGCTTCGACGGTAAGTCAAAAGTGGTTCCAACCGGAAATGATCCAGCGGAGGTTCGTGCAAAAGTAAAGGCGGCGCTGGATTCCGACCCAGCCATCGACACCATCATGGCACTTGGGGCGGCAACCGCCGGCGAACCCTCACTCGCAGCGGCTAAGGCAACTGGGCGTCTAGCCAAGATCCGCGTTGCCACCTTCGATATGTCACCCGGTTTCCTGAAAGCACTGGTCGCAAAAGAGGCGGCGTTCGCAATTGACCAACAACAGTTCCTGCAAGGCTACTTGGCTGTGAACTTTCTGGCATTGCACGCCAAGTTCGGCTTGATGCCAGGCGGAGATGTGCCATCGGGTCCCAATCTGATCACCTCAGATAAAGCCGCACAAGTCATCGAACTCTCTGCCAAGGGCATTCGATAAATCACACGTACCCAAGCGCAGGCGCCGTCTGGTCGGTCGCCTGCGCTTGAATCCGTTCACGTTTCGCAATCCGCCCTGGAACTTTGATGACAACTGACTCCACCCCGCAAGTCGATGAGCGCCTCGCGCCCGTCTCCACACTCTCTCGGTTATTGCGTCGACCTGAACTCGGCGCGCTCGCTGGCCTGGTCGCCGTTATTCTATTTTTCGCTTTGGCAGCCGATCCCGTCATGTTTTCAATGGCGGGGTTTATTAACTTCATGACGCCCGCTTCACAGCTTGGTATCTTGGCTCTCGGCGCAGCGCTGCTGATGGTCGGCGGGGAATTTGATCTTTCCATCGGTTCTATGGTGGCCTTTGCGGGGCTTATTTTCGGCACGGCAGTCACGTTACTGAACCTACCACTCGGTATTGCCGTGTTGCTGACGCTCGCCGTTGGATTGGCGCTCGGGTGGATCAACGCACAAATCGTATTGCGCACGGCATTGCCAAGCTTCATCGTCACACTGGCTTGGCTATTTATCTTACGAGGCCTCAGCCTCGTCGGTCTCAAGTGGGCCACTGACGGCTCAACGCAGATGCGTGGCATTGATGAGGCCGTTGCAGGAGACATGTTTCTCGGCATTTTCAGCGGCGAGGCTTTTCAGCCCGCCTTTTCTTGGATGGCTAATGCCGGTTGGATCACCAGCTTTGCGAACGGTCAACCAACGGTAACGGGCGTGCCTGTTGAGATCGTTTGGTTCGCCTGTCTCACGCTGATCACGACTTGGGTTTTGCTTCGTACACCTGCTGGCAATTGGATCTTTGCCGCTGGCGGTGACGCGAAAGCAGCGATGAACTCGGGCGTTCCCGTACGCCGCATCAAGATAAGTCTCTTCATGCTCGCGGCAAGCTGTGCGGCACTGGTCGCCATCATCACCGTCCTGAGTAGCGGCTCGACGGATGCGCGACGCGGCTTTCAAAAAGAGTTTGAAGCCATCATCGCTGCAGTGATCGGTGGCTGTCTTTTGACCGGCGGCTATGGTTCTGCCGTTGGCGCCTTTTTGGGCTCAATCATTTTCGGCATCGTGATGATTGGCCTCACCTATACGAGCATCGACCAGGACTGGTATTTGGTCTTCTTGGGCGGCATGCTTTTGGTCGCCGTTCTCTTTAACAACATTATTCGCAAGCGCGTAACAGGAGAACGTTGAAATGACACAAACCAATCAACCCTTACTAGAAATGCGTGACATCCAAAAATGCTTTGGCAATGTCATCGCGCTTTCAGGTGTTTCATTTGATATACGAGCCGGTGAGTGTCACTGCCTACTGGGAGATAACGGCGCAGGTAAATCAACGTTTATCAAAACCATGTCTGGGGTCCACCCCCCGAGCGCTGGTGAGATCTTGGTGAGCGGTAAGGTGGCTAAATTTACAAGCCCTCGGGACGCCATGACTGCCGGTATAGCCACAGTCTTCCAAGACTTGGCGATGATCCCCTTAATGTCTGTGACCAGAAATTTTTGGATGGGCCGTGAGCCTTCTAAGGGATGGGGCATTTTCAAACACTTTGATTTGGCGCATGCCAATGCGATCACTATGGACGAGATGCAAAAAATGGGCATACGTCTGCGTGAACCAGACCAAGCGGTCGGCACGCTCTCTGGCGGCGAACGCCAAACGGTGGCCATTGCCCGTGCCGTCTACTTTGGTGCCAAAGTGCTCATTCTCGATGAGCCGACTTCTGCTTTGGGTGTTCGCCAAACTGCCAATGTTTTAGCAACCATTGACCGTGTGAGGAAGCAAGGCATAGGCGTCGTTTTCATTACCCACAATGTGCGGCACGCAATGGCGGTCGGCGATCGCTTCACGATCCTAAACAGAGGACAAACACTCGGCACAGCCGTGCGGGGAGACGTCACGGCTGAGGCATTACAAGACCTCATGGCAGGCGGCCAAAAACTGGCGGAACTGGAAGGCACGCTGGGAGGCACGGTATGAGCATAGCGACGCGCCTCGCGAAAGTAGGCTCTCGTAAACGTGACCTCGCGTGCCTCGGCCGACTGGCGGTCGATTTCTACGCCCAGCAATTCGGCAGCGGGTTGGAAGACGCCCGAAGCATGGCGATGTACCTTGGGGGTAGTTCGGGAAATCTTGCCTTCGGTGTGGCCCGCTTGGGGCTGAAGAGCGCCATGATTTCGCGTGTTGGCGACGAACAAATGGGGCGCTTCTTAACAGAGACCCTGCTGCAAGAAGGATGTGATACGAGTCAGATACAGGTCGACAAAGATCGCCTGACCGCATTGGTTCTGCTTGGCCTCAAAGATCGCGAGACGTTTCCCTTGTTATTTATCCGTGAGAACTGCGCCGACATGGCTATCGATGTTGAGGCCATCGACGAGACCTTCATCGCGGATTGCCGCGCGTTGGCAATTACTGGGACACACCTCTCTACAGATGGCACCCGTGCCGCTGCACACAAAGCGCTCATAGCCGCACGACGCCATCAGACCGTCACAGTTTTAGATATCGACTATCGCCCCGTACTGTGGGGTTTGACAGGACGTGGTGCAGGCGAAAATCGCTTCGTTGATGATGCAGATGTCACGCGCACGCTACAAGAGAGCCTGCCACTTTTTGACATGATTGTCGGAACTGAGGAAGAGTTTTTCATTGCAGGTGGCGCCGCGAACGACATCATACAAAGCTTAGCGGCAATTCGGGCGCTGTGCCCGGATACCACCCTCATCGTCAAACGTGGTGCGTTGGGCTGCACTGTTATCGAGGATGCAATCCCTGGCAATCTCGACGATGCGCCGACGTTTGGCGGCGCGCCCGTGACCGTGATGAACGTCCTCGGCGCTGGCGACGCATTTTTGTCTGGTCTCATGGCTAGCCTTCTTCAAGGCAAAAACTGGGCGGAATCAACGGCCGTTGCAAACGCGTGTGGTGCAATTGTTGTCTCGCGACACGCTTGTTCAGCCGCGATGCCGACGCCAGCTGAGTTGACGCATTGGTTTAGCGGAAATCGCGGCGCAAACGTCAGCGAGGATAGGCAACTTGCGCACCTACACCGAGTGACGCGGGAACGTCCAAGTTGGGAAAGCCTGTGTGTATTGGCATTTGACCACCGGAGCCAGTTTTACGACATTGCACGATCAGCAGGAGCCGATCCGTCGCGGATACCCGCATTAAAGAAGCTGCTGCTTCGGGCCACAGAACGCGTTGAAAACACACGTCCGCTATCAGGGCAAATCGGCGTTCTCATTGACGGCAGCGACTACGGCTCTGAGGCGTTAGCGCGTGCAACGGGGCGCAATTGGTGGGTTGGTCGCCCGGTTGAAAGGCCAGGCAGTCGGCCCCTGCGCTTCGACGAGACACGCTCGGTTGGGACGACGCTTGTGGCATGGCCGACAGCACACGTCGTGAAATGTCTGATCCACTACCACCCAGATGAACCCTATGAACTTCGCTTGGAACAAGAGGAGAAGGTGCTGGAATTATGGGAGGCCACCCGTTCATCAGGCCATGAACTTCTCTTGGAAATTATTCCCCCAAAAGAGCCAATCACAACCGACTCAGCAGATGAGGTCGCGTTGCGTGCCGTCAAGCGTTTTTACAACCTAGGAGTGAAGCCGGAATGGTGGAAGCTTGCCCCGATGCAGCCATCGGGATGGGAAAAATTGGCGACACTCATCGCGAATAACGACCCCTACTGTCGCGGCGCTGTCATCCTCGGTCTCAATCAACCACTTGACTTTTTGATCGCCAGCTTTCAACAGGCGACACACCCCATTGTCAAAGGGTTCATGGTTGGGCGCTCGGTATGGGCGGATGCAGCGTTGCAATGGTTCACTGGTGAGCGTGATGATGAGGCCTTCATAGCAACAGTGGCTGGCAACTTCAGCCTTCTTGTCGACGCATGGCTTTTGCGCCAAAAGGCGATCCTCAACGCAACCGAACAGCACACTCAAAATATATGAAAACCCAACGGCTGACGATGGCGCAGGCCCTGATACGCCACCTCGCAGCGCTTCGTATTCAGATCGAGCGCCCAGATGACACACCACAGATCGAACCCTACTGCCACGGTGTGTTCACAATCTTCGGCCATGGAAATGTCGCAGGAATGGGTGAGGCTCTGTGGCAAGAACGCCAACAGTTGCCAACTCTGCGTGCCCACAACGAGCAGTCCATGACACACGCAGCGGTTGCCTTTTCGAAGGCACACTTTCGTCGACGGATCATGGCGGTTTCCACAAGCATCGGTCCAGGCGCCACCAATATGGTGACGGCTGCCGCCGTGGCACATGTCAACCGTCTACCCGTGTTGCTCCTGCCGGCAGACGTCTTCGCGAATCGAAGACCTGACCCTGTCCTCCAACAGATTGAGGACTTCGGGTTCGGTGACCAGAGTGCCAACGACTGCTTCAAACCCGTCACACGGTATTTTGATCGACTCACTCGACCAGAGCAGCTCCTGACGGCCCTGCCAAGAGCCATTCAAGTCATGACCGATCCCGCAAACTGCGGTCCGACGTGTTTGGCGTTACCCCAGGATGTACAGGCGATGGCATTTGAATGCCCTGAAGACTTCCTCAATCCGCCGCTCTTACACATCCGGCGTCCACCTGCTGATGAGCGTGAAGTGAGTCAAGCAATTGCGCTCTTGGCGTCCGCCAAGCGTCCGCTTATCGTCGCAGGTGGCGGTGTTTTGTACAGTCAAGCTTGGTTAGCGCTTCAAAGATTCGCAGAACGTTACGGCATACCCGTTGTGGAAACGCATGGTGGGAAGAGCAGCATGCCGTGGGACCATCCACTGAACATAGGGGCGATTGGCGTTGACGGCGTCTCATGGGCCAACGATATGGCTCGACATTCTGATGTTGTTTTTGCAATTGGAACGCGCCTCCAAGATTTCACGACTGGGTCACACGCCCTGTTTGCGCAAGCGAAGTTACTGTCCCTGAACGTCCAAGCATACGACGCGAGTAAGTGGGGCGGGTTGGCGTTGGTGGCAGATGCGCGTGTCGGTCTTACCCAAATTGAAGGCGGGTTGGGCAACTGGCAAGCAGAGGCGTCATGGACCACGCGTGCGCGTCAGCAGGCTGAATCAGCCGCTATCGAAATCACGGCAATCACCACACATATCCCGGAAGGGGTTCTGCCCTACGACGCCGAGGTGATAGGCGCTGTCAGAGACTCGGCCACTGAACTTGGCATCGATAGCGCAGCAACTGACATCGTTGTGTGTGCGGCAGGAACTTCACCGGCTGAGCTCCACAAACTATGGCGCACTCGGGAGCCTGGCGGATATCACATGGACTATGGCTACTCATGTATGGGCTACGAAATCGCGGGTGGCTTGGGCGTAAAGATGGCGAGGCCTGAAAAGGAGTGCATCGTTTTTGTGGGCGATGGCTCTTACATGATGGCGAACTCCGAATTAGCGACTTCCTTGATGTTGGGACACAAACTAATCGTCGTGATTCAAGATAACCGCGGTTTCGGCTGCATTCAAAGGTTACAGACGGCGGTGGGTAGCCCCTCATTCAACAACCTTTTGGACGATTGCATCGAACCATCGGGACAGGCAAGTACGATTGATTTCGCCATGCACGCGCGATCAATGGGCGCGGACGCCATCCATGTCGCAGACATCAAGCAACTCAAAACAGCGATGGTACTGGCGCGGCAGTCAGCCCGAACGCAGGTCATCGTGATCAACACCACACACACCCGAACCACACCAGGGGGTTGCTGGTGGGATGTTGCCATCCCAGAGGTCTCGGATGAGGCGCTCGTTCGCTCCGCCTTCGACGCACAAGCCGCCGCTCACACTTCACAGCGTATTTAAAAATATCTTCCCTAAAGGACTGGCATGAGTTTCAAAGTACGTATCGGCGTCAACCCGATTTCCTGGGTAAATGACGACCTCCCCTCGCTTGGCGCAGAAACGCTCCTTGAAACAGCACTGTCTGAGGGGGCTGCAATCGGCTATGAGGGCTTCGAATTGGGACAAAAATTCCCGTCTGATCCCGCTGTACTCAAGGCAACATTGGACGCGCATCATTTGGTGTGCGTCTCAGGGTGGTACTCAGGCCGGTTGGCGGCGTTAACGGCTGGGCAGACCGACGCCCAAGCAATCGACAGTGAGATTGCGCGCTGCGCTTCACACATGGAAAAGTTGAAGCATAACAATGTCGACGTCTTGGTTTATGGAGAATCCGCAGGTAGTGTTCAGGGACAAATCGACACCCCAGTTAACCACCGGCCATGCTTCGTCTCACAGGAACTTTGGCAGTCTTACGCGAGGCGACTGGATGGTTTCGGTGCGCACCTCATTGAAACCTACGGAATCCGCCTAGCCTACCATCACCACATGGGCACATATGTCGAGTCCCCCAACGACATTGACAGGCTCATGGCGCTCACAGATCCGGCCAAGGTGTTCTTGCTATTTGACACTGGACACGCTTATTTTGGGGGCGCTCATCAGCCGCTCGAACTGCTGCATAAACACATTCATCGCGTTGCGCATGTGCACTGCAAAGACGTTCGAGCGAGCGTCATTGACAAAGCACACAACGAAAGTTGGAGCTTCCTAGACAGCGTCTTAAACGGTGCTTTTACTGTGCCAGGCGATGGTGATGTCGATTTCTCGCCCATCCTGCGTGCGTTGAAGAATGCAGGCTATGGCGGATGGCTGGTTGTTGAGGCGGAACAAGACCCAGCGGTTGCCCCAAGTCAGGCTTATGCCCAAAAAGGCTACGACACACTGCGCCGCATCATAAGCACCCTCAATTAACAACCTAAAAGGAGTCACGCATGGTTAGCCCATTACTGGTTAAATCAAATAAAAGCGGTCACGACATTGTGACTGTTACCCCAGCGAGTGCTGGCTGGACACATGTTGGTTTTCAGGCCATTCGGATCGCCACCAACGGCACCCGTACCGTAACCACTGGTTGCCGAGAGCTGTGTCTCGTGGTGCTCACCGGTACGGTTGATATCACAGTCGACGGCGACGTCTATGAGTCCCTCGGTCAGCGTGACAGCGTATTCGATGCCATCGGACCCGCTTCGCTCTATGTACCCAAGGGCAAAACCCTTGTCATAACGGGAAGAAAAACGGCAGAAATTGCTTTGTGCACAGCGCCGTGTGATGACATCGCCAGAGACGTGAGACTGATCCAGCCCGAGGACACGCACGCAACGGTTCGTGGGGCCGGCACAAACACACGATTTGTCCGCGATATCTTGCCGCACGATGACCCGACGGCGGCCCACTTGTTGGTCGTTGAGGTCCGCACACCCGCGAGTCACAGCAGCAGCTACCCGCCACACAAACACGACACGGAACGACCCCCAATCGAGACGCAGCTGGAGGAGACCTACTATCATCGGCTCAACCCACCCCAGGGATTCGCATTTCAGCGGGTCTACACAGATGATCGCCAGCTTGACGAGGCGTGCGCAGTGGAGAATCACGACGTCGTGATGGTACCGCGTGGCTACCACCCCGTCGTGGTACCGCACGGGTATGAGTCGTATTATCTAAACGTGATGGCGGGCCCGAATCGCTTTTGGGTATTCAAAAATGACCCAGCCCATACGTGGATGCTTGAGGTCTAGGCCGCTCGAAGGGCTCTCGCTTGCGCCTGAACCGTGACCTCTCGGCCCATGATTTCCAACAAAACGAACACACGGTCTTGGGCGGAAGCCGTCACCAAGCCCTCCAAGCCCTTCAGTGGTCCATCGACCAACCGAACCACCGTTCCAGCCAGCAGGCCATGAACAACCGCCTCGTCGCGTGCGGACATGGCTTCAGCGATCTCAACCGCTTGTTTCACCACGCTATCCGGGACAGTGGCGGGTACTGAGCCGAATCGAACCAACTGGCTCACACCCAGCGTTGACCGAATGGGGGCAATCGATTGATTGTCATCCACAGTCTGGACGAACAAGTAGGACGGGAACAACGCCTCCCAACGCTTGCGTGGTTGGATCAATTCGGGCAACACGACCCGGTATTGCTGTGCGCGTAGCTGGGATGCCGCCTCTCGTTCGGCACGGGGCTTTGATTTCACAACATACCAACGTTGGGGCTCTGTATTTGAGGTCGACATTGGTGCGCTTAAGTGAGTACTAAAGAAATACTATAACAGCTCTGGCGGCCCTGCCTTATTGACGGCGTGAACGCGGTCAATCCGCCGTCCTTCCATGTGCTGAATGGTGAATTCCCATGTCAAAATCATAACAGATTCTGATTCTGACAACAATTCGCCCGACACGTACTGCAGCAAACCAGCCAGTGTGTTGAAGCGTCCCTTATCTTCATCGGGCAGTTCGTCGAAACCGAGGCGCACCTTCAACTCCGACGCAGGCATCGCACCATCCAAATCCCACGAGCCATCTTCGCGTTGTGTGGCCCAGGTATCCCGTGCCTCTTCGGACTTCAACTCCCCTGTAATGGCCTCCAGGAGATCGCGCGGAGTCAGCAAGCCTTGCACCACACCATACTCATCCACCACAAACACCATGCGCATAGCCGCAACGCGGTACTGCTGAAGCAACTCCATGCCGTTGAGCGTCTCGGGCACATACACCGCCGGCGTCACGTGCCCGCCGACAGCATCTTTGCCCGCCGACTCATCCCAAATACGCAACATTTCCGAGACGTGCAAGACGCCGACGATGTTGTCGAGCCCCCCTTTGCAGACCGGATACCAAGAGTGTCCCAACGCACGGGCCTTTTGCAGCGCCGTATCCACCGTATCAGCTGCGTCAAGCCAATGAATATCTGCGCGCGGCAACATGATGGAGCCCAGTGAGCGCGTATCCAATGCAAAAACGTTGCGTACCATCTGATGTTCGTGAACCTCGATGACGCCCGCCCCCAAACCTTCAGCCAAACTTTCCTCTATTTCCTCGGTGGTCATGACGGCGTCACCGTCCGTCTTCACTCGAAGCAATTTCAAGAAGAAGTGCGTCGTCGCGGACAGCAATTGAACGAACGGGTGCGCAACCGTTGCCACTACTGTCATCGGTAACGCCACAAAACGGGCGACAGGCTCGGGGAACAACTGCCCAATCCGTTTCGGCACCAGTTCACCGAACACGATCGTCAAGAAAGTGATGACGGTCACGACGATACCTGTTGCCACAATGTCAGCCGTCGCGCGCTCAAGGCCAATCACAAACAAGCGATCTGATAAATCACCGCTGAACGCCGCTTCACCGACAATACCGTTGAGCACACCGATGGACGTGATGCCAACCTGCACAGAGGATAGAAATTCCGTTGGGTCTTCCATCAACTTAACGGCCGCCGCAGCGCCTTTATCCCCATCATCAGCGAGACGCTGCAGACGGCTCTTACGGCTAGAAGCGACGGCGAGTTCCGACATGGCGAAGGCGCCGTTCAGAAGAATCAACAAAAGAATGATTAAGAAATCCATAATCTAAGCATGGCACTTTACATGATTGGCGATGTGCAGGGCTGTGATGCGGCTTTAGAGGCATTGCTCCGCACCCTTGATTTTTCACCGAGCCGGGACACGTTGTATGTTTTAGGGGATTTGGTCAACAGAGGCCCCGCTTCGTTGGCAACCCTTCGACGACTGATGGCACTCGGCAACAGCGCCCATTGCCTGTTGGGCAATCACGATTTGCACCTGCTGGCCGTCGGCCTGGCAGGGGCGCGTTTGAAGCGACAAGACACCCTGGATGACATCTGCCAAGCACCTGACAGCGATGCCCTGTTCAATTGGCTACGCCACCAACCGCTCGCCATTGATGCACACGGCTGGTTGATGGTGCACGCCGGAGTGTTGCCACAATGGACGCGTGCGCAAACCCTGGCGCTCGCGAAGGCCGCCTCAGCGGTTTTAACAGGCGACCAACACATCGCATTTTTAAAAAACATGTACGGCAACCACCCCAGCCAGTGGCCCTCGGAGGCCGATAGGAAGGCGTGGTCAGATTTTGATGAAACGCGCTTGGTGATCAATGCCCTCACCCGCATCCGCCTGTGTGACGCCAACGGTCGCATGGACTTTGACTTCAAAGGCAATGCCACTGAGGCCCCCGCCGGCTTGATGCCGTGGTACGCCGTACCCGATCGACAGACACAGGATACCCGCATCGCCTTTGGGCATTGGTCAACATTGGCGCCCCCTGAGTCGGGCAGCTTTGAGGCGCCGGCAGTCCTCCCACTCGACACCGGGTGTGTGTGGGGCGGTTGCTTGACGGCAGCGGCATTTACGGCCGATAGCGCGCACGTGACGCTCATTAAACAACCCTGCACCCAAGCGCAGCGGCCTGGCTAGTGGGTTGGCTTGAACAGCGCTGCGACCTTGCGTCGCGACTTGATGTTGGCGGAGACGCCCCTCGGTTTGACGGTTGGCGCAGCCTCCCAAGCGGGCTTCACCTCAGCAGATAAGCTCGGTTGGTACGGTTGATCAAACAAGGGGTCCGCTTTGGCCTGACGCATCAAGGGTTGATAGCGCGCCTTGGGATCGCGGCTTTCTGCTCGGGCCGATAAGCGGTCATCGTCCCGCTTGTCAATGCGCGGTTCTCGGCGCTCCCGTACTTCAGCCATCGGACGACTGTCGCGACGACCCCGATCCATGCCGCTGCCGATCTCGACAGCTTCAACGGTCGCCTTGATTTTGATTAGCTTTTCGATGTCACCCAGCAAACGGGCATCGCTGCTCGAAACCAACGAAATGGCGAGACCAGATGCGCCGGCGCGACCGGTTCGACCGATGCGGTGAACATAGTCCTCGGCGTTGAATGGCAAGTCGATGTTAAACACGACGGGCACATCTTTGATGTCCAAGCCACGTGCAGCAACGTCGGTACAGACCAACAGATCAACCTCGCCCGCTTTGAAGGCTGCCAGCGCTTTGAGACGCTCATCTTGGCTCTTGTCGCCGTGCATAGCGGCGGTCCGCAGACCATCACGCTCTAAATTTCGCGCCAGTCGCGCGCACCCAAGCTTGCTGTTGACAAACACAAAGGCCTGCTTCACATCGTGCTGCTTGATGAGTGCCAACATGGCGAGTCGCTTGTCTTCACCGCTGGCGCTGTAAAAACGCTGCTCAACGGTTGCAGCGGTGGCATTTGAGCGAGCCACCTCAATCGTGACCGGGTCCTGCAAATAGCTGTTGGCCAAACGCTTAATGTCGTTTGAGAACGTTGCCGAGAAGAGCAAGGTTGTCCGCTGCTTTGGCAAATGGCTCAGGATACGCTGCAGGTCAGGCAAGAAGCCGATATCGAGCATGCGGTCCGCCTCATCGAGGACCACGTACTCAACTTGGTTCAATACCGCGGTCTTGCCCTCGATGTGATCTAACAAACGCCCCGGTGTTGCCACCAACACCTCAACGCCTTGGCGCAACGCCGCAATTTGCGGCTTGATGTCCATACCGCCGAAGACAACCGCGCTCCGCAGGTTGGTGAATTCGGCGTATTGCTTGATTTGATCCTCAACTTGGCTGGCCAGTTCGCGCGTAGGCAATAAAACAAGCGCACGCACAGGGTGGCGAGCCGGTGAGACGGACGGATTTTCGTGACGCAACAATCGCTGCAGCAAAGGCAGAGAAAAAGCGGCTGTCTTACCTGTGCCCGTTTGGGCGGCGCCCATCACGTCTCTGCCCTGCAACACCACGGGGATGGCTTGGGCTTGGATGGGGGTCATGGTTTCATAGCCCATTTTGGCTATGGCCTTAGCGAGTGACGGGGCTAAGGACAGTTCGGAGAATGATGCAGTCATGTAACCGCTGATTGTCCCACGTTTGCGGGCCCAGTCGACAATGCCCAGGCCCTCGCCTGTGGGCAAATCACCACACGAACCGCCTTTTAGGCCTTGGGAAGCGTCACCCCAACCTGCCCTTGATACTTACCGCCGCGGTCCTTGTAACTGACTTCGCACACCTCATCGCTCTCAAAAAAGAGCACTTGGGCGCAGCCTTCACCGGCGTAGATACGCGCTGGCAGCGGTGTTGTATTTGAAAACTCCAAGGTCACATACCCCTCCCATTCCGGCTCAAAGGGCGTCACGTTGACGATGATGCCGCAACGTGCATAGGTGCTCTTGCCCAAGCAAACCGTCAATACATTGCGCGGGATGCGAAAGTACTCCATCGTTCGCGCAAGCGCGAAGCTGTTGGGTGGAATGATGCAGGAGTCGCCTTGAAAATCCACAAAACTTTTCTCATCAAAGTTTTTGGGGTCAACAACGGTGCTGTGAATGTTGGTGAAGACCTTGAATTCTGGGGCACAACGAATGTCATAGCCGTAGCTGCTGGTGCCATAACTGATGATGCGCTTTCCATCCACCTCACGCACCTGCCCTGGCTCAAACGGCTCGATCATGCCGGTTGTCTCGGCCATTTTTCGAATCCACTTATCGCTCTTGATCGTCATTGGTCTTTGCTCCCGTTAGCCTTGCATTTTAGGCGCAAAAAAAATGGCCAGCCGCCGAAGCGCTGGCCATTTTGGCGCAGAAACAGGTGGCTTTAGTTGCCTGGAACCTGACCTTCAACACCCTTAACGTAGAACTTGATACCGCCCAGGAAGCCATCATCGGCGGTGGCGCCTGCGGCGACTTGCTCTTTGCCGGTGTTATCAACGATCGGACCTGTCCAAACGCTGAAGCTACCGTCTTTCAGACCCGCACGAATTTCGTCGACCTTGGCTTTGATGTCAGCAGGTACGTCATCTGCAACAGACACCATGTCGATCGCGCCTTCTTTGACGCCCCACCATGATGAGCCGGTGCTCCATGTACCGTCCAACGCATCCTTCACCGCTTTGCTGTAGTAAGGTGCCCAGTTGATGACGGCTGAGCCCAGGTGCGCTTTGGGCGCGTAGGCCTGCATGTCAGAGTCCCAACCGAACGCGCGCTTGCCGTTCTTTTCTGCTGTCTGCAGAACCGCCGATGAATCGGTGTTTTGCATCAGAACGTCAGCACCGCCGTTAATCAAAGACTGTGCCGCTTCGGTTTCCTTTGGTGGATTGAACCACTCGCCGACCCACACCACTTTTGTCTTCACTTTGGGGTTCACTGATTGTGCGCCCATCGTAAAGCTGTTGATGTTGCGGATCACTTCGGGAATTGGAATTGAGCCAACGACACCCAGTGTGTTGGTTTTTGTCATGGCACCCGCAATCACACCCGCCATGTAGGCACCCTGATAGGTGCGGCTGTCATAGGTGCGCATGTTGCCGGCCGTCTTGTAGCCTGTGGCGTGCTCAAACTTCACATCGGCGAAATCTGGAGCGACCTTCAACATGGGTTCCATGTAGCCGAATGTGGTGCCGAAAATCAGCTTGTTGCCTTGGCTGGCCATGTCACGAATGACACGTTCAGCATCAGCGCTCTCGGGCACGTTTTCAACGAAAGTGGTGACAATTTTGTCGCCAAATTCGGCTTGAACGGCAGCGCGGGCACGGTCGTGTGCGAACGTCCAGCCACCGTCGCCCACTGGGCCCACGTAGGCAAACGCGACTTTTAAGGGCTCAGAGGCCGCTGGGGCAGGTGCCGCAGCTTCTTCTTTTTTGCCACAACCCGCCAGCACCGCTGCGGCAACCACTGCCACGGCGGCTGTTCTCGCCAGTGCGCTTAACTTCATCTCAGTCATGGGGAAACTCCTAGGTAAAAAAACGGCATGGACGCATTATGAACTTGGATGAAAGGTTTTTCCAATGCTCTGTGGCATGTTCAACCGAATCCACTGTGGATTGCGCGAAATAATAACCAAAACGACGATCGTTGCAAGGTAAGGCAACATGTTCAAGACTTGGCTTGGGATGTGAACGCCCATGCCCTGCAAATGGAATTGCAACATGGTCACAGCGCCAAATAGATACGCACCCAGCAGGACGCGCATGGGGCGCCACGTGGCAAAAGTTGTCAGCGCCAGCGCAATCCAGCCTTTGCCAGCGATCATGCCCTCGACCCAAAGGGGGGTGTAGACGGTGGACACGTAAGCACCTGCCAAACCGCACAACGCGCCCCCCGTCATAACGGCTAAAAGGCGAATGCGGCGCACGTTGTAACCAAGCGCGTGGGCCGACTCGGGTGACTCGCCAACACTGCGCAAAACCAAGCCCGCACGCGTTTTAAACAAAAAGTACATCAACGTGCCGGTCACGGCCACCCCGGCATAAACCATGGGATGGTGTGTAAAAAAGGCTTCACCGATGAAGGGTAAATCGCCCAAAACAGGCACTTTGAAGTGAGATGCCTCGGGTAACTTCTCTTGCACGTAAGACGTGCCTGCAAACGCCGATAGACCAGCGCCAAAAAGGCTCAGCGCGAGGCCTGTGGCGTATTGATTGGTTCCCAGCCAGATCACCAACCAGCCAAAGACCCCAGCCAACAGGGCGCCAACCAGCATTCCGGCCCCGAAACCAGCGACGGTGCTCCCCGTGTGGACAACCGTCGCGAACCCCGCGAGGGCAGCGCACAGCATCATGCCTTCCGCGCCCAAGTTGAGAATACCGGCCTTTTCATTAATCAGCAGCCCCAGAGAGGCCAGCGCCAAAATGGTCCCCGCATCGAGCGCGGCGGCAATCAATAGGGCACTGCTCATGCTGATCGTCTCCAAGTCAGGCGATTGGCAATCAAGATGTCACAGGCCAGCAACGCAAACAGCAAGAGACCTTGAAAAACACCTGTGATCGACTTTGGCAAGCCAAGTCGTGACTGCGCCAACTCACCGCCGATATAAAACATACTCATTAGGATGGCCGAAAAAATGGCACCAATCGGGTGCAAACGTCCCACAAACGCCACGATGATCGCGGCAAAGCCGTAACCGGCTGGCACGTAAGGGGTCAGCTGCCCGATCGGGCCAGCGACTTCAAGGGCCCCTGCCAAACCAGCAAAGCCACCGCTGATTAACAACGCTGACCACAGCGCTCGACGCGACGAGAAACCCGCATACCTTGCGGCCAGTGGCGCCAAGCCGCCGACCTGCTGGGCAAAGCCTGCGCGGGTTCTGTACAGATACACCCACACGGCGCCCGCGCCAATGAGCGCCAATAACAAGCCAATCGTCACCCGCGAACCCGGCATCAGGCGAGGGATTTTTGTGACGGCATCAAACGTTTTGGTTTGCGGGAAGTTGTAACCATTGGGGTCTTTCCAAGGTCCGTACACCATGAATTGCAGCAGCTGGATGGCGACATAAACGAGCATCAAACTGACCAAAATTTCATTGGCGTTGAAGCGGTCTCGCAACCACGCCACAAGGCCACCCCACACCATGCCACCCAAAATACCGGCCAACAGGATGGGCAGCACAATCCAACCCGTACTGGTGGCATTCGCCGTCAGAGCGACCCCACCCGCAGCCAGTGCCCCAACAACGTATTGCCCCTCAGCGCCGATATTCCATACGTTGCTGCGAAAGCAAACCGCCAGCCCCAACGCAATTAACAACAGCGGCGTGGCTTTGACCAACAATTCACCCAGCGCGTAGGTGCTCTTGATGGGCTCCCAAAAGAACACCAACAAGCCCTGAACTGGGTCTTTCCCAAGAGCGATAAAAATTGCCAAGCCGATCAAGACCGTTAAAACGAGCGCCAATACGGGGGATGCGTAAGTCCAAAAGGCCGAGGCGTTGGCGCGTGGTTTGAGCTCAAGCATCGCTTGCCTCCGTCGCCCATAAGCCCGACATCCACGTACCCACCGTTTCAACGGTTGCATCGGCGCGCTGGAGCGCCGGCGATACCCGCCCCTTGGCCATCACGACCAAACGGTCACTGAGTTCAAACAATTCCTCTAACTCCTCACTGATGAGCAGCACCGCACAGCCAGCATCGCGCAAGGCCAAGATGGCCGCGCGGATCTGTGCGGCCGCACCCACATCGACCCCCCATGTCGGCTGACTCATGATGAGCAGACGGGGTTGCGCTTCAATTTCGCGCCCCACAATGAACTTTTGAAGGTTGCCGCCAGAAAGCGACTTGGCTGGCGCAGACGGCCCGCCCGCCTTGACACGATATTCGCTGATGATCGCTGCCGCTTGCGCGCGCAGCCGATTGAGATGAAGCCACCCACCGCGACCAACGGCCTCGGACCGGGTGAGCAACAAGTTGTGAGCCAAGCCAAGCGTAGGCACAGCACCACGGCCCAAACGTTCCTCCGGGACCAGGTGCAAACCGGCTTGCCGACGTTGCGACGGTGCCCTCTGGCTGATGTCGGCCCCGAGCAATCGTATCGATCCCACGGTCGCGCGGTGATCCTCGCCCGACAGGAGGCGCACCAGCTCAGACTGCCCGTTCCCAGAAACACCAGCGATACCCAGGATTTCACCCGAACGAACCGCAAAGGAGACGCCGTCAAGATCCGTACCGAATGGATCCTCCGCGGGGATACACAAATCTGTGACGGCCAAAACCACGTCGCCAGCGCGATTGGTGCGCGCGGGTAACGCGGGTGGCTCGGCCCCGATCATGAGCCGACTCAACGACTCGTTGGACTCCACTTGCGGGTTGCAAACACCCGTCACCCGCCCGCCACGCAGCACCGTACAGGCGGTACACAAGGCCCGGATCTCATGTAACTTGTGGCTGATGTAGAGAATGCTGCAACCCTCTGCCGCCAATTTCCGCAGCACCACAAAGAGCTTCTCCACCGCTTGCGGTGTTAGCACCGATGTGGGCTCATCCAATATCAACAGCTTGGGGGTGGTGAGCAAGGCGCGGATAATCTCGACGCGTTGACGCTCACCAACGCTCAAGGTATGGACGGGGCGCAAGGGATCGATATCCAACCCGTAGGCGGTCGCCTTGTCGGTAATGGCCGATTGGACCGCAGCCAATGACAACCGTTGATCCAGACCCAGCCACACGTTCTCGGCCACCGTGAGCGTGTCAAACAAACTGAAATGCTGAAAGACCATCGCGATGCCGAGCGCACGGGCCACTTGCGGGTTATTGACCCGCATCGGTTCGCCATTGAAGTGCATGGTGCCCGCGTCCGGCTGGACCGTGCCGTAGATCATCTTCATCAGGGTCGACTTGCCCGCGCCGTTTTCACCGAGCACCGCGTGTATCTCGCCTGGCTGAACGGTCAAATTGACGGACTCATTGGCAACCACGGTAGGGTAAGTTTTGGTAAGCCCAACGATTTGGAGACGAGGCGTGGTCATAAAACGGTTTTGGTGCGACGCGGATTTAACTGGCTATTTTACGGATAGCGGCGTCAGGCAAAACCAAAATAGCGCGAAAGTCGTTCACATTGGTGTGTGTGGGGCCGCTCACGACCAGATCACCAATGGCGTCGAAAAACCCAAATCCGTCGTTACGGTTGAGACAATCGGACAGACTGACGCCCGCGGCTGCCGCTCGCGCAAGGGTCGTTGGGGTCACGATGGCGCCAGCGTTGTGTTCGATCCCATCGATACCATCCGTGTCTGCAGCGAGGCCCCAAATGCCGTCGTGACGGTTTAAGGCTTGCGTCAACCCCATACAAAACTCAGCAGCGCGGCCACCCCGACCCTTCGGTAAACCGAGCGATGCGGCGTGCTTCTTTATGGTGACGGTGGTCTCACCCCCGCTCACAATCACGCACGGGGCCTTGAAGGCTGAAAACAGGTCACCGTCCTGACCGACAGCTCGCGCGGCGCCGGTGGCCAGCGCCGCGTGGACACGACCGACCTCGCGAGATTCACCCTCAAGGTCATCGGACAAAACATAAGCCCGCAAGCCAGCGTCAATCGCCGCCTGCGCCGCCGCCCTCAGCGAGTCCCCTGGCGTCGCAATGAGGCGCACCGTGTGATTCGCCCAAATGGGGTTGGCGGGCTTTGGGCTCTCCAACGCGCCGGTCTCCAAAGCCGCCCAAACGGGGGCCGGCAAGTCAATATCGAGGCGCCTCAAAATTGCCAATGCATCGGCGCAGGTGGTCTGATCCGGTACGGTCGGGCCACTGGCAATCACACCGACATCGTCACCCGGCACATCGCTAATGGCCAGCGTAACCACTTGCGCAGGGGCACACGCCATTGCCAAGCGTCCGCCCTTTATTTTGCTCAAATGCTTGCGCACGCAATTCATGTCGCCGATACCCGCCCCACTGTCTAACAACGCTTGATTCAGACGCTGCTTATCCAAGAGGGTCAGGCCATCGACTGGCGCGGTGAGCAGTGCGGACCCGCCGCCCGACATCAGGCAAATCACCAAATCACCCGCCTTCGCCGCCTCGGCAATCGCCAGGAGGCGGTTGGCCGCGACCACCCCCGCCTCATCTGGTACCGGGTGTGAAGCTTCCAGAATCTCAATGCGCTCGGCGCGCCCTGCCAGCGCCGCGGGGCGCGGTGGGGTGTGGCCGTAACGGGTCACGACAGCGCCGGACAAATGGGCATCCGCCGGCCATAACTGCTCGAGCGCATGAGCCATTGCCCCAGCAGCTTTACCGGCGCCAATCACCCATGTTCGCCCGTTGGGTGGCACCGGCGGTAGAGCCGCGCGCATGTTCTCGAGTGGCAGCGCACGCCGAACGGCGATATCAAACAATTCCCGCAAGAACGCCTGCGGCTCAGCTGACCAAGAAGGCAATGAATGAGTCGTCATAGGTATTTGGCTTTTCGTGCTTGTTTTTTCGCCTGCTTGGTTTCCGCTTTTTTTAACGCCCTCTCGGCGTCCAGCTTTTCGCCGGCAGCCAGCCATGTGCTGAATTCACTGGGCGTTTCAAGGCTGATGCGCCCGAGCGCCATTGAACGGAAATCGTTGATCACGATATCCGCTGCTTTGGTCAGATTCAGCCGACCACCGCTTTGAATGGCGCCACGATACCTCGCGATCGCCTCCAGCAGCGACTCATCGGTATGGTTGGTGACGGCGGTAATTTTGTAACGCTGCTCGATCGATTCAGGGTAGTTTGCGATCAAATAATTCAGGAGCTCGAGGGCGACCGTTTCATCATCAAACGCGGCCACACCAATGGCGCCACTGGCGGCCAAATTGAAGCCACTCTGAGCCACAATGATCCGCGGCCAGAGCACCCCAGGGGTGTCGTAGAGGTAAAAGTCAGGTGCCAACGTGACCCGTTGTTCCTGCTTTGTCACACCCGCTTCATCGCCCGTTTTGACGGCACGTTTGCCTTTGAGGCTGTTGATCAAGGTCGACTTACCAACGTTCGGTATACCGCAAATGAGGACACGCATGGGCTTATCCACGCCACCGCGGTTGGGCGCCAATTGTTGACACGCCTCAATGATGGCCTTGGCGGGCGCGGGCGTACTGGCGTCAATGGCGATGGCGCGAACGCCCGCTTTGGCGTTGTAGTGGGCCAGCCATTCAGTGGTTCGGGCGGGATCAGCCATGTCTTGTTTGCTCAAGACTTTCAGAGCAGGCTTACCGGCCACCAGGTCGGCCAACATCGGGTTGGCGCTGGAAGCAGGCAAGCGCGAGTCGAGCATTTCGATCACCACATCGATGCCTTTAATTCGCTCCTCGATCGCCTTTCGGGTGAGGTGCATGTGCCCCGGAAACCATTGAATTGCCATCTAAAACCAAAACTTCCTAAAACAGTAATAAAATTATTCCTGAGCACCATATTGTGCAGGTCATTACCCTCTGAAAACGTTCAGAAATCCGGTTCTCAGTCATGCACTTCAAACAACACGTGTTCATCACGGCCATCAGTGCGCTGGCCTACTTCTTCGCCTTTCAGCTCCATTTCATTGTCTTCAGCGACCTAGAGAGCTCTTGGGGCGTCCATTGGATTTTTGTCCCCAGCGGCATTCGTTTGGCTGCGGTGTTGTTGGGCGGTTTCAGCGGTGCTGTTGGCATTGTATTGGGCTCATTGGCAATCGTCCTGAGTAACTACAACACGCCATTCGCGTTGTTCTCGATTGGCACAGCGCTCATTTCGGGATTTTCGCCACTTCTGGCCAGACGCATTGCCACCGATTTACTCCGGCTAGACCGCGAACTGTCCAATATCAAGGCGGTCGGTTTGGTCAAGATCACGCTTTTGTTCTCCATCATCAGCGCAACAGGTCATCAACTGTGGTTTTACGCTTTTGACCGCAACGATAATTTCTTGCGCGAGCTGTTCGTAATGGGTTTCGGGGATTTCGCCGGCGCAATCATTGTGCTGTTTTTGTTGGAGGCAGCTGTCAGACTGGTTCGGGGCCGACGACTCACCTCGCGTTGACCAACGCCTTCGCATAATGGTTGTGCTGTTCGATCAGCACAGGCAGATCAACCGTGGTCAGCTCGCCCGAAGAAACCACCACGCGCCCATTCACGACGACGTGGTTGGCCTGCGCACTGGCACACAGCATCAGTGCACCGACGGGGTCGTGAACAGCGCCGCCAGCAAAGCCGAGTGAATCCAATTTGAATAGCGCCAAATCAGCACAATAGCCGGGCGTGATTTGACCAATGTCGCGGGCCCGTCCCAAAACCTGTGCGCTGCCTCGGGTGGCCAAACGCAGGGCATCCCTGGGCGTCATTTCTGAGGGTCCAAGATCACAGCCAAAGAACGTTTGACCATTTCGCACCTCGGGTGGCTGCATTGCACGACCGACCCTCGCGAGCAGCATCGCCTGACGGGCCTCGTTCAAAATATGTGCGGCATCATTGCTGGCGCTGCCATCGACACCGAGACCAACGGGTACACCCGCGTCCAACATTTTGCGTATCGGCGCAATGCCCGACGCCAATCGCATGTTGCTGCACGGACAATGGGCAACACCTGTGCGAGTCGCCGCAAACAATGAGATGCCCGCATCGTCCAACTTGACGCAGTGCGCGTGCCAAACATCCTCACCAACCCACCCCAAGTCTTCTGCATATTGGGTGGGTGTGCAATTGAATGTGGCTTGGCTGTACGCCAAGTCATGGTCGTTTTCTGCCAAGTGCGTATGCAGCCGAACCCCATAACTGCGGGCCAGCTCGGCGGAGACACGCATCAGGTCTCGGCTCACAGAAAACGGCGAACACGGAGCGACTGCCACGTTTAGCATCGACCCAAAAGAGGCATCGTGATGCCCCTCAATGAGGCGTCGGGTTTCGGTCAAAATCGCGTCCTCATCCTCGACCACGCGATCGGGTGGGAGTCCGCCCTTGCTCTCGCCCACGCTCATGCTGCCGCGGGTAGCGACAAAACGCATACCGATGGCTCTGGCACCATCAATGCTGTCGTCCAAGCGCACGCCGTTCGGGTAGATGTAAAGGTGATCGCTGCTCGTCGTGCACCCACTGAGTAACAACTCCGCCATGGCGACCTGGGTCGATACGCGCACCATGTCTGGCGTCAATCCCGCCCATATCGGGTAGAGCCCCTTCAGCCACGCAAAAAGCTCCGCGTTTTGACTGACCGGTACCGCCTTGGTCAAGCTTTGCACCATGTGGTGGTGCGTGTTGATCAAACCGGGGGTGACCACGTGACCACGCGCATCAATCACTCGGTCGGCACTGTTGGGCATGGCGTCTGCAGGACCCACGGACTCGATCAAGTTATCCCTGATGAAGATGCTCCCGTCCGCCCACTCTTTCTGGGCGTCGTCCATGGTGGCAACTACCTGGGCGTTTTTTATGAGAAGTGTGGCCATGGTGCGCGTCGCGTGGGTTCAGGTTGGGGTTATCTGCTTTCAAACCAGCGAGCGATCAATGCGCGCTCGTCGTCTGTGATGCCAGTCGCATTGTTCATCGGCATGGCTTTGGTCACCACCACCTGCTGATAGATGGCCTGCGCCTGGGCATTAATGAGTGCGTCGCTGTCCAAGCGGATGCCCTTCATCTGCATGGCCTCGCCGTGACACATGACACATCGCTGGACCATCACTTGTTTCACGTCTGCGAAAGCAACGGGGGTGAGTGGCACATCAGCGCTCGCAACAGTGGTCACAACCGGGGCTGGACGCATCGCAAAAATCAACGCCACGATCAACGCCACGCCGACCCACGCATAGGGCATTGGGTTGCCGTTACGGCCGAGTTTGTAGCCGTGTCGCATGACAAAAAATTGGCGAATCAACGCGCCTGCAGTCATCATGGTCACCAACACGAGCCAGTTGTATGCGCCGGTGTATGTGAAGCTGTAATGGTTGCTCAACATGGCAAACAAAACGGGCAATGTGAAGTAAGTGTTGTGCACACTGCGCTGCTTACCGCGCTTGCCGTGGATGGGGTCAACAGGTTCACCAGCGCCCATCGCTTTCACCATTTTGCGTTGGCCTGGGATGATCCAGAAAAACACGTTCGCGCTCATCGCCGTACCAATCATTGCGCCCATGAGCAAAAAGGCTGCACGTCCGGCAAACACATGGGTCGCCAGCCAGGCTGCCGCCACAATCACGAAAAACACCAACACCCCAACCCACTTATCGCCATCGTCGCGCGCGCCAACGGTTCGACAGATGCCGTCATAAATCAGCCAAAAACCGACCAGGAAAGCCAACGCGACGGCGACAGCCTCGCCTTGGGTCCAAGCGACAAGGTTCGGGTCAACCATGTAGGTTTGAGCCTGCCAAAGGTAGGAGACGGAAAACAGGGCGAAGCCCGTCAGCCACGTGCTGTAGCTCTCCCAATAGAACCAATGCAGATGGGTATGAATTTTTTTGGGCGCCACCAAATACTTTTGTGGGTTGTAGAAACCACCGCCATGCACCGCCCACATGGCCCCACCGACACCTTTTTCAAGCAAGTCTGGCGACTCGGGCTTGATCAGGTTGTTGTCTAAAAAAACAAAATAAAAAGACGACCCAACCCACGCAATTGCGGTGATGACGTGCAACCAACGCAGAAGAAGGTTGGCCCAATCAAGTAAATAGGCATCCATGGAATTTCTCGCTCACTCGATAGGCGGCTTCCAACGAATGAAACCGCCAAGTTTCGGGTCTACCACTGCGGGCGCTGTAGACCACTTCGAGATCGCGAACCGCTCAATGCACCGCGGCGACCTCCGAAAATTGTATACAAATATAAAAGTTTGACAAGTCAGCAAGACCCGATCGCGCTCGCCACGCGCGCAACCAAGGTGTGTGCCAACGCTTGCTTCGGCCCGTGCGGTAAGGACTCAACGCCGTTCGGGGTGACCAAAAGCAGCGTGTTGTGATCTTGCCCAAAGGTATCCGGGCCGATGTTGCCGACCAACAGCGGAACCCCCTTTTTTTCACGCTTTGCTTGGGCGTGACGCGCCAAATCATGGCTCTCCGCAGCAAAGCCGACGCAATAAAGCGCCCCCTGCTTTGCCCGCTCCGTGGCGGCAACGGTCGCCAAGATATCGACCGTCTCGGCGAAGCGCAGGACGGGCACCTCGCCGGACCCGTCTTTTTTAATTTTTTCTTGGGATGGTGTAACCGGCGTCCAATCCGCAACGGCGGCACAGGCGATAAACACGTCTGCCGAAGGCGTGACGCGCTGAACCGCTGCCAACATGTCGCTCGCACTTTCTACGTCGATCCGAGTCACCCCCGCGGGCGTCGCGAGAGAGACGGGCCCCGCAACCAAGGTCACCCGGGCGCCAGCGACTTGGGCCGCTTTAGCGATGGCAAATCCCATCTTGCCGCTGGATCGGTTGGTCAGCCCGCGCACGGGATCAAGGGCCTCAAACGTCGGGCCCGCCGTGACCAGTACGTGCCGGCCAGCCAACGGTTTGGGATAAAAAAACGCATCAATCGCCTCAAGCAATTCCGACGGCTCGAGCATGCGGCCATCGCCAACCTCGCCACAGGCCTGAGATCCCGCGCCGACGCCCAGGACATGGGCGCCGTCGGCGGTTAGCTGCGCCACATTGCGTTGGGTTGCCGGGTGGGTCCACATCTCACGGTTCATGGCGGGGGCCAGAATCAGCGGCACCCGATCAATGGGCCGTGCCAAACACATGAGGCTCAGCAACTCATCTGCACGGCCATGGAGCAATTTCGCCATGAAATCGGCACTCGCCGGCGCAACCACAATGGCATCAGCCTCGCGGCTCAGATTGATGTGGGCCATGTTGTTGTCGACACCGCCGGCCGGCCGGCTGTCCCATTGACTGATAAACACAGTGCGCCCGCTCAAGGCCTGCATCGTGACCGGTGTGATGAACTCGGCGGCCGACGGCGTCATGACCACCTGCACGGTGGCGCCCGCTTTGATGAGCGCACGGCAAAGTTCTGCTGATTTGTAGCAGGCAATACCACCGCTCAGGCCCAACACGATGTGTCGGCCCTCGACGCCAAAGCGTGCGGTAGTCGGGTTGTTGTTTTCAGTCATTCCCGTAATTTAGCTGACAAATGCGCCTCGCGTCCAACCGGAAGTGAAGCGAATCGATATTGCCGATCAAAGCACCACCGACTCCCCTCTATAATTGGAATTTCCACCAGCCGCGAGTACGCCGTGCTCGCTCCTGACATGACCAAATTTGTCTTCGTTACTGGCGGTGTGGTGTCCTCATTAGGTAAGGGCATCGCATCTGCATCACTCGCCGCATTGCTTGAGTCGCGCGGCCTCAAAGTCACCCTCATCAAGCTTGATCCCTACCTCAATGTGGATCCCGGCACGATGTCTCCCTTCCAGCATGGTGAGGTTTATGTGACCGATGACGGCGCAGAGACCGACCTTGATTTGGGTCACTACGAGCGTTTCATTGAAACGCGTATGCGCAAAGCCAACAACTTCACCACAGGCCAGATCTACAAAAGCGTTCTTGAGAAGGAACGCCGTGGCGACTACCTGGGCAAGACCGTCCAGGTCATCCCACACGTGACCAACGAGATCCAAGACTTTGTTAAGCGCGGTGCGGGTATCGGCACCAGCGAGGCCATTGATGTTGCCATCGTAGAAATCGGTGGCACGGTCGGCGACATTGAATCTTTGCCATTTTTGGAGGCGGTGCGCCAGCTGAGCCTGCGCCTGGGCCCCAACATGGCGGCCTTTGTTCATCTCACTTACGTGCCCTGGATCGGGGCGGCGGGCGAGCTCAAGACAAAGCCGACGCAACACACGGTGCAGAAGATGCGGGAAATCGGTATTCAACCCGATGCCCTCTTGTGCCGCGCAGACCGCCGCATTCCCGATGAAGAGCGTGAAAAGATATCTCTCTTCACGAACGTTGCACCATGGGGCGTCATCTCGATGCCCGATGTCGACACCATCTACAAGGTCCCTCGCCTGCTGCATGAACAGGGACTGGACGGTCTGATCTGCGACAAACTGCGGCTCAGCACCCCACCCGCGAAACTCACGCGCTGGGACAACCTGGTGCAAGAGGTGTCAAACCCGCAAGGTGAGGTCAACATCGCCATGGTTGGCAAATACGTGGACCTGTCAGACAGCTACAAGTCGGTCAACGAGGCACTGCGTCATGCCGGTCTTAAGAACCACGTGAAGGTCAACATCAGCTATGTGGACTCTGAAACGCTGTCGGCCGGCAACATCCAGCAGCTCGATGCATTCGACGGTATTTTGGTGCCCGGTGGCTTCGGTCAACGCGGCGTAGAAGGTAAGATTTCGACCGCCAAATTTGCCCGCGAAGGCAAGGTGCCCTACCTCGGTATTTGCTTGGGTATGCAGGTCGCGACGATTGAGTTTGCACGCCATGTGGCTGGCCTTAAGGACGCCAACTCGACTGAGTTTGACCCGCAGACAAAGACGCCAGTCATTGCCCTCATCGATGAGTGGAAGGATGCCGATGGCACCATCCAGAAACGCAATGCCAACTCGGATTTGGGCGGAACCATGCGTTTGGGTGCCCAAAGCTCAGATGTGGTTAATGGAACCATTGCGCACAGCATCTATGGCGACGTGGTGACCGAGCGTCACCGCCACCGCTACGAGGCCAACGTGAACTACCTCGACACATTGCGAGAGGCTGGTTTGGTGATCTCCGCACTGACACAACGTGAGCAACTGACCGAAATTGTTGAACTGCCTTCAACCGTTCACCCGTGGTATGTGGGCGTCCAGTTCCACCCTGAATTCAAGTCAACGCCGTGGGATGGTCATCCGTTGTTTAACGCCTTTATTAAGGCGTCCCTGGTGAACCGTGCCGCGCGCGCCTCAAAATAAAACACCTCTCACCGCATAGGACTAGCCATGAAGCTCTGCCACTTTGACGTCGGTTTGGACCGCCCTTTCTTCTTGATCGCGGGCCCATGCGTCATTGAATCGGCGCAACTGCAAATGGACACGGCTGGTCGACTGAAAGAGATCACAACCGAGCTGGGAATCCCCTTCATCTTCAAGAGCAGCTTCGATAAAGCCAACCGCTCCAGCGGCAGTACGTTTAGGGGGCCGGGCATCGACGCCGGGCTGGCTATTTTGGCCAAAGTCAAAGCGGAATTGGGGCTTCCTGTTTTGACAGACGTTCACAGCGAGGAACAAATTGAGCAGGTTGCCGCCGTGGTCGATGTCTTGCAAACACCCGCGTTCTTGTGCCGTCAAACAGACTTCATCCGCGCAGTCGCACAAAGCGGCAAACCCGTGAACATTAAAAAAGGCCAGTTTTTGGCGCCGCATGACATGAAAAATGTCATTGACAAAGCCCGCGCTGCAGCCAAGGAAGCCGGGCTACCAGAGGATAACTTCATGGCTTGCGAGCGGGGTGCGAGTTTTGGCTACAACAACCTCGTGTCCGATATGCGAAGCCTCGCGATCATGCGCGAAACGGGTGCGCCCGTGGTGTTCGACGCCACCCACAGCGTGCAACTGCCTGGCGGCCAAGGGACCAGCAGCGGTGGTATGCGGGAAATGGTGCCGGTTCTATCTCGCGCGGCCGTCGCGGTGGGTGTTGCCGGTTTATTCATGGAAACACACCCCGACCCTGCCAACGCCAAGAGTGATGGCCCCAATGCCGTCCCCTTACACCACATGAAACCGCTGCTTGAAACGTTGCTTGAGCTCGATCAAGCGACGAAGCGCCGGGCATTTTTAGAAAATAACTTTAATTAAACAAGGAAGTGAACTTATGAGCGCAATCGTCGATATCGTTGGCCGCGAAATATTGGACAGCCGTGGCAATCCAACCGTTGAGTGTGATGTGTTACTCGAGTCCGGTGTGATGGGCCGCGCGGCTGTTCCATCCGGCGCATCGACCGGCTCACGCGAAGCCATTGAACTTCGCGATGGCGTGAAGTCACGCTACTTGGGCAAAGGTGTCATGAAGGCCGTTGAACACATCAACACCGAAATTTCCGAGGCTGTGATTGGCCTTGACGCGTCCGAGCAAGCGTTTCTTGATAAAACGCTGATCGACTTGGATGGCACCGAAAACAAAGCACGCTTGGGCGCCAACGCCATTTTGGCAGTCTCGATGGCGGTTGCGCGTGCCGCAGCGGAAGAGGCGGGCTTGCCTTTGTATCGCTACTTCGGCGGCATGAACGGTGTTCAACTGCCAGTGCCCATGATGAACGTCGTCAACGGCGGTGCGCACGCCAATAACAACCTTGACCTGCAAGAGTTGATGATCATCCCTGTCGGCGCACCCTCCTTCCGTGAAGCGCTGCGCTGGGGCGCTGAGACATTCCACGCGCTCAAGAAAATTTTGCACGACAAGGGCATGAGCGTTGCCGTCGGCGATGAGGGCGGCTTTGCCCCCAACGTTGAGAGCCACGAAGCGGCGATCCAGTTGATTCTCGATGCCATCACTGCCGCTGGCTACACGCCGGGTGAGCAAATCGCTCTCGGCCTCGACTGCGCGGCCAGCGAGTTCTACAAAGACGGCCAGTACTGCCTGGACGGCGAGGGCCTCAAGCTCAGCGCACAGGCTTGGACGGATATGTTGGCGACATGGGTCGACAAATATCCCATCATCAGTATTGAAGACGGCATGGCTGAAAACGACTGGGATGGCTGGAAACTGCTGAGCGACCGCCTGAAGTCAAAGGTTCAGCTGGTCGGTGACGATTTGTTCGTCACCAACACCAAGATTCTGAAAGAAGGCATCGAGAAGGGTATTGGTAATTCAATCCTAATCAAGATCAACCAAATTGGCACCTTGACAGAAACCTTTGCCGCCATTGAAATGGCGAAACGAGCGGGCTATACGGCTGTTATCAGCCACCGTTCAGGGGAGACCGAAGACAGCACCATTGCGGACATTGCTGTCGGTTTGAATGCAGGCCAAATTAAAACCGGCTCACTGAGCCGCAGTGATCGCATGGCGAAATACAACCAACTGTTGCGCATCGAAGAGGACTTGGGTGAAGTCGCCCAGTACCCAGGCCGCGACGCGTTTTATAACCTGCGCTAATTCGCGATGAAGCTTCGCCCTTACCTCGTCCCCGGCGCCTTGGCTTTGTTGCTATTGGCGCTGCAGGGGCAGTTATGGTTTGGGCGAGGCAGCATTCCCGACGTCAAACAGCTGCGGAATAAGCTCGCAACACTGGAGGCTGAAAACGCCGAGCTGCGGTTGCGAAACGAACAAATCGCAAACGAGGTGCGTGACCTGCAAGAGGGCTTAGAAGTCATTGAGACCTACGCTCGAAAAGAGCTCGGCATGGTGAAGAACAACGAGATTTTTGTTCAATACGCAAAACCCAACGAGAAGGCTGTGATCAACGGCACCCCAGCGCCAGCGGGGCAGTGAATTGGACGTCGCCGTCATCGCGCTATTGGGCGGCGAAAGCACCGGAAAGTCAGCGCTTGCATCCGCACTGAGAGACACCGCACACGCACAGCATGTGCCCGCTCGCTTGGTCACCGAGACTTTACGCGGATGGGTCGATCAGCACCAACGCACGCCACTTGTGCACGAACAGGCGCTCATCGCGGACGCACAACAGGCGGCGATCGAGATCGCCGTTCGGCAATTAGAAAGCCACCCAAGCCCCAACATGAACACCGTCGGCCTTGTTATCGCCGACACGACACCCTTTCAGACAGCGGCCTACAGCGCCCATTACTTTGGCGATGGGTCACGGTGGGGCACTGCAGTTGAGGCGGAACGCGCCGGCCCAATGCGTGTGCGCCTTTTGATGGGCCTCGACCTGACATGGGTTGCCGATGACGGACAGCGCGATGGGGTCAACGCGCAAAGCGCTGTGGATGCGGTCTTGCGAGCGCAGTTACAGTTGCACAGCCTGCCGTTTCAGGTGATTTACGGTCGGGGGCCCTCGCGGGCTCAGGCGGCATGGGCCGCCATCGCCAACGCTTTAGGGCGCGAGGACTGGTTAACACCACAACCCGAGTCCCAGCGCCGATCAGACTGGGTCTGCCAGGACTGCAGCGACCCCGACTGCGAGTTGCGCCTGTTCACTGGCCTCCTGGCTCGGCGGCCGCAAGGCGCGGGTTAACCCCGCTGACGCTTAAATAAACCGGTCGAGCCACCAAACCGTAACGGCGTCGCCCACCTCGATGGTGGCCTGTTCATGGGACAAGACAACCAGACAGTTGGCGCGGACCATGCCACTCAAAACGCCCGAGCCCTGATTGGGCAAAACCGTGACCGTCAGTGCGCCGTCATCGCCATAACTGGCAACACCGCGCTGGTACTCGGTCCTTCCCGGACGCTTGCGGATTTTCTCGGCGCTGCGGGCGACAGCTGTGGGCAAGTTTGTCGGCACGGTACCCATGAGGGTTTGGAGTGCTGGACGCACAAATGCCAAAAAAGTCACCATCACCGCAACTGGATTACCGGGCAACCCAAAAACGGGGCAACCCGCCACGCGCCCAACGGCCATGGGACGGCCCGGGCGCATCGCCACACGCCAAAAGGTCACATCCCCCAATTGACGCATCATGGCCTTGGTGTGATCGGCCTCGCCCACACTCACACCACCACTGCTGATAATCATATCGGCCTGTTGCGCCGCACGGGTGAACGCCTCGGCCAATTGCGCGGGGTCGTCGGGTATCACGCCCATGTCAATCGGCTCTGCACCCCAGCTTCGCAGCAGTGACAACATCACCCAACGGTTGCTGTCGAAAACAGCGCCGGTGCGTGGCGCATCGCCAAAGCTCAAAATCTCGCTGCCTGTTGAGAAATAGGCCACACGTGGACGGCGCACCACGACCGCTTCACTGATCCCCAAGCTGGCCAGCAACCCGACCGCAGCGGCGTGCATCACCTGTCCGGCGGGAACGGCGATGCCACCGGCTTGTAAGTCCTCTCCGGCAAACCGCCGGTTGTCACCCGCACGCAAGCCACCACCATTGATCAACACAGAATCGCCTTCTCGCGTGCACAACTCAGTGGGCACCACCGTATCGGCGCCAGCCGGCATCACCGCACCCGTCATGATGTGGACGCATTCGCCACTGGCCACCTCGATGTCGGCCTTTGAGTCGCCCGCCAAACGCTGCCCCGACACACGGAGGCGAATGGGCTGTTGGCCATCCCATTCGCCAAATGCGAACGCGTAACCATCCATGGCCGAGTTGTCGTGGGGGGGGACGCTGATGGGAGAGATCACATCGCGTGCCAAGACCCGTCCGGTGAGATCCTGAATCCCCACGGTTTCAGTGCAATCTGGGCGTTCACGCAAGGACGCGACCAACGCACAGGTGGTGCGAACCACGTCTGCAACATGAACCGATTGGGGGTCGTAACCCGCCAGTTCAGATGTGATTTCGGCCAGTGTTTTCATACCCGTCTTCCCTGCATTACAGCTTTTCGCCCTTCAAAAACAAATTTGCAGACGGCGCTTGCTCGGCCATCACGGCCTCATCAAAGAAATCATCTGCAGGCAAATCAACCAACACGCGCCCACCCTCCATGTAGATCACGCGTGTTGCCAATCGCTTTACCTGTCCCAAATTGTGGCTCGAGAACACGAGCGTCCTCATGCCCAGCGCCGTTGATCCGCTCTCCCCTTGTATGTAAGCGGAGACAACCGCTTCGACATCCCGCTTCGCGTGCGGGTCAAGGCTCGCTGTCGGCTCATCAAGCAACAACACATCGGGCTGTGTCACCAGGCATTGACAAAGCGCCACACGCTGCAACTGCCCCACAGACAACTGCAACGCAGAGCGACGGCTGAGATGCGATAACGCCAACTGAGACAAATACGCCTCCGCCATGCCCTTCGCATCGCGCCACGTTTGGCCGCGCAACCAAGCGGCAAGGGCAACGTTATTCAACACACTGGTACGCAACAGGTGGGGCGTCTGCGCCAGCAGCGCTTGCTTGATGGCGTCCGCCTTTTGATGCTGTCCCGATGCCACTGGCAACAGACCATTGAGGACGCGCAACAAGGTGCTTTTACCGCAACCGTTACTGCCAACCAGTGCCACACGCTCACCGGCATGGATTTGTAACGTGAGGTCAGACAATGCGTATGAATCGGTCGCGTTTGTCTGTAGCTGGACCGATAAACCCTGCAAATCGAAGATCACCGCGCCCGTCTTCATGCGGGTGCCCTTCCCGCTTCAGCCGCCATACCATCGGCGCGACCCGCACGGACAACCCACCCCATGAGGATGTTCAGAGCCAACACCACAACCAACAAAACAATACCCAGTCCCAAAGCGATTGGCAATTCACCTTTACTGGTCTCCAATGCAATGCTGGTGGTCATCACGCGCGTGAAACCCTCCATGTTGCCACCCACAATCATGACCGCACCAACCTCGGATACCGCGCGACCAAAGCCGGTCAGTACCACGGTTATCAAGGCATACCGTTCGTTCCAAATCAACAGGCAAGCACGAACAAAGACACCGGCACCCATCGATCGCAATGCCTCACCTTGCAGCTTGTCAGCTTGCGAGATCACTTGCCGTGTCAGTGCGGTGACGACGGGCAAGACCAAAATGGTTTGAGCGAAAACCATGGCCTTGAAAGAAAACAACCAACCCAAAAATCCGAGCGGGCCTGAGCGCGAGAGCAGCAGGTAAACCGCAAGCCCAACCACCACAGAGGGCAAAGCCAAGCTGGTGTTCAGAATGGTCAGAAGGGCTTGGCGGCCACGGAAGTCGCGCAGTGCCAAGAAAGAGCCCGCAGAGAGCCCAAAAAGACAAGCCAGTGCGCAGGCAATGGTGCTGAGTGCCAGCGAACGCGCGACAACCTCGTATAGTCCCGGATCAAAGCTAACCAACAGGCCCCAAGCAATCTGCAAGCTGTCGACGAACATCCTGCGCGATGACCTTTAGGCGGCTAGAACCACAGGGCTCTTCTCGGTAAACGCAATGCGCTCGGCACCGTGGTAAACCAAGAAATGCTGCCCCGAGCACCGCCCAACCAATGTCAGGTTGACGCGCTTTGCCATTTCAAGCCCCATGTTGGTGACGCCCGAGCGCGACAGCAAAAACGGGATACCCATCTGCGCGCCCTTGATCACCATTTCAGAGGTGAGGCGACCCGTTGTGTAAAACACAAGATCGTCCCCTGAAATGGCATTCAGGCACATCCAGCCGGCAATGGCGTCCACGGCGTTGTGACGTCCGACATCCTCGACAAACATCTGGCACACGCCATTTTTAAAAACGGCACAGCCATGAACAGAACCGGCTTGCTTGTAAATAGAGGGTTGTGTGCGAATGGCACCAACAATATCAACCAACGTGGCCTGCGCCAACGTCGCATCGGGCAGCTTGATCCCATCCATATCGGCCAGCACATCACCAAACATTGAGCCCTGTCCGCAACCGGTTGTGACCGTGCGCTGCTTTTGCGCTTCGTTCCAAAGGGTCAGAACCTCTGGCCGCGTGGTCACAGCAACCGCCTCAACGTCCCAATCCACCTGGATGCTCAGAACATCCTCGATCGAACGAATCAGCCGCTGATTTTTCAACCACCCCAACACGAGGGCTTCGGGCTCGCCACCCAAGGTCATCAAGGTCACGAGCTCTTGTTTGTTGACGAAAATCGTCAACGGGCGCTCGCCTGGAATGTGTATTATTTTTTTACGGCCAGCCTCATCCATCACCTCAACTTCGGTGACGAGGGGAACGGATGCCTGGCTCAGAATGGGACGATACATGCGCGGTAAGGTCAGTCAGACCTGCTCTAATTGATTCAAGTCAGCCAACGTGTTGGCGTTAAAAAAAGCGGACGCATCATCAAATGGGACTTCAATGGCACCCACCGACGCGGTCCAGAGGTCAATTTTCCTGCCGCCATTTTGCATGAACACGCTCAGGCTGTCGTACAAGTCACCTCGCAGCAATAAAAAGACGGGGTGCGTTTGGCGTTGACCATCCGGGTCGACGGTCACGGGCATCGCAATCGGCGCATCAACCGCCTCAGCCGCTGCCAACAATCGCGCGACCAAATCGGTGGGCAAATGCGGCACATCGCACGGGACAACCATCATCCAATCGGTCTCGCAGTAGGGCAGGCCTGCCAGCATGCCCGCCAGGGGGCCCTGAAAGTCGGCGCTGGCGTCAGGCACGACCGTGCGCCCGAAACCTTCGTAAGCGCCCAAGTTTCGATTGGCATTAATCACCACATCAATCACCTGCGGTGCCAGACGCCACAACACGTGCATCGCCATTGGCATACCACGCAGGGGTTGCAGGCCCTTATCCGTGCCGCCCATCCGACTGCCACGTCCGCCCGCCAAGATGAGACCTGTTACGCGATCGGCGGTCATGCGTTGTCCACCGCGTCCAAACTGGCCGAGAAAATATCGAACGCCTGGCGCTCAATGGCAAAAAAAGCGCGTGCAAAGCCGCCCACAGCCCCGTAAACCTTCGCTTGCGGCTGGTCTTGCAGCGCGTCAAAGAAGCTGTCCATCCACGGCTGAAGGTAGGTCGAGAAGAAGTGCTGCTGCTGCGCGAGGGTGCTGCCTTTGGCATCTGGGGCTGCGATCAGATAACGCATGATTTCGCACAGGGTCGAAAAGTGGTCTTCTGTTTCCCCCAGGTCAGGGTTGCTTTCCAGCCCCATCGCAGCGAGATCGTTGCGAAGATCGACCAAGATGGGCTGGTTCATGGCTCCCCCCACGTAGACCGAGGCATGCAAGGCAACCAGTGGCTTACCGACAGCAACAAACAAATTTTGGAACTCAGCAGCGGCATCTGCTGGCGCCGTTGCGGCGACAGTGGCAATCAGGTCACGCCAGGCGTTGGCGAGGTCCGTCTGGTCCGCCGCATCAACGGCGGGACTGCCAGCCAAGCGGTTGAAGAGGTCATCTGAGGGCTGGCGAATAAACCACTCAGCCAACAAGCCGTAGGTATCGGCACGCGCCAAATCCTCGTCGCTAAAACCGGGATCAGTCGCCACACTGGCGGGGACGAAGCCCATGGGTTGTGAAGTTGTCATTTGGCTTTCTCCATCATATCGATCACGCGGCAATCGCTGCACATGCTGAGACGCGCGATGGCGTCACCTGAAAACGCCGCATGGCCACCGACGCGCGCAAGCATGGCCTTCATGACCGCTTCGGTTGCAAACGGCTTGCTACAACGCACACACTGGAATGGGCGACTCTCATGCAACGTCTGTTCGGTCCGACGAGCCGTTAAATCACTCAAGCGAGGCGCCAATGACAGGGCATCTTCTGGACAGGTCTGGACGCATAAGCCGCACTGAACACAGTCGCGCTCAAGCAGGCGCAGCATCGGCTTATCGCCACCGTCTTTCAACGCGGATTGCGGACACGCACCGACGCAAGACATGCACAGCGTGCAGGCATCGGTATTGATGGCTAAGCCACCCAAAGGCGCGCCCGCTGGCAAACTCACAGGCAATACAGCAGGGGTGCGGGCGGCGTCGGGCACCACGTGATCCATGAGGTGTGCAATCGCGGCCTCAAGGGCTTGGCGCTTGTCTTTGCCCACGGCAAATGTGGCACGCTGCGTCACCCACATCGGACGCTTCGCCTGCTGCTGCATCGCCCCATCGAGCGCCTCCGGCGTCGACGCCTGAATCAACGCGATACGGTCAGGCTCGCCACCCAAGGCAACAACCAGCGCCTGGACCCAGCTCACTTGCGTTGTCAATGCGTCGCGATAAGAGGTCGCCTCCTCACCGCTCAACAAAATAGAGACGCGGGACGCGCCGTAAGCCAAAGCGGCCAACCAAAGCTCAGGCCCCGTTGACGCAATGTGATGTTGCCCCAGCGGGATCACACGTGCCGGCAATCCTTTTGCACGCTTGGTGACAGCCATTTGGCCCAAGCGATTTATCAACGCGGTACCACCGACGTTAGCGTCCTCACTGTGCAACAGCAATTCGGGTGCTTTGAGGCCCGCTTCAACCGCCGTTTGCAGAGCGGTACGCATGACGCGCGAGGCGTAATCAGCAGCCGGATAGGCATAGCGCATGGCACCGCTTGGACAGACGGTGCTGCACGCGCCACACCCCATGCACAGGTTCGGGTTGACTTCAACGCGCCCTTTCCCGTTAACCAACAGGGAGCTGATGGCATTGGTGGAGCAAACGTCAATGCAGTTCGAACAACCCACCGTGTTGTTACGGCCATGAGCGCACATGGATGCCTCATAGGTGAAGTAGCGTGGTTTCTCGAAGCGACCGATCCACTCGTGTAAGTCTGCAACGGCATCAACGCCGCCCAGCACATCGGTGACGTGGCGGTAGCCCGGTGGCTTGTCAAGCGCCGAAACAATGCTGGTGTCACTCATGTCGATGATCAGGTCAGCCGCCTGGTCACGCGACTCATCCGTCCGATCAAAACGAATCGCACCCACACGCTCACAAGCGACTTCACAGGCACCGCTGCGATCGCACAGGTTGGTCTGCACTTGCAGCAAACTGTTGATGGCACCCGACGGACACGCCGCAGCGCAGGCGTTACAACGCGTACACAACTCGAGATCAATCGCGTTACGCTGCGTCCATTGCACCGCGTACTTACCCAAATGGCCTTTGATTTGAACGTCATCACCACTCAACCACGCAACGCCTGGCGTGAGGGGGATATCGGCATCGGCCGCTGTGATGAGCGCGCTGACCTCTAAGTCGCCATAGCGGCGCTGCGCACGCTGGGCAACGGGTACGACGCGTGACGCAGGGCCGACAATGATCAACCGGCCTTCACTGGTGTAGGTGATCGACGGGACGGGGTCGGGATCAGGCAATTCGGCGACCGCCAGTAATGCGCGCATTTTGGCCGACGCATCGGCGCCCTCAGAAGACCAGCCGGCCGTCTCACGCAGGTTCACAAAGCGCAAAGGCGCGTAAGCGGGCGGGTCCGAATGCTCAGCGGCGCTGCTAAACAATGCTTGCTCTTGCGTGCAAGCGACTAAAACAGGCTCGCTGCCCTGGGCGGCTTGCAAAAAATGGCTCATCTCATGGCGGCATAGCGCCGTGTGCACCGTCGTACCGGGCGCCGCGTTTTCAGGCGACATGGTGCGGTTGCACGAGCAAATCAGTGTACGGGTCATGTTTTTATTTTGGGTTCTGTATCAATGTCAAGCGGCGTCGGCTCCTGCGCCGCATCGGCGGCGCCGACCGGGTCTGGGTCGTCGGCGGCAACGGTGTCAGTCTCAGCAACGGCATCGGTCGTCGCTTGCTTTTCGGCAGCGGCAGCGGCGGCGGCATCGCGGGCGTCAGCCTCAATTTTCCATGGCGGATCTTCGAACAAATGAAGGTCTTTCGATTGCTGCAAAGAACGCAACTCCACCGCCGAGAGCTTCGCCATCTGGCTGTAGTCTTCGACGTAATCATCCATGTCACTGATCACGTTGTAGGCGGGATCAGCAAACAGCTTTTTAAGCGCAGCGCCTTTGATGGCATCGGTCACGCCGGATTGTAAGAAACGGCTGACGTCTGCGCCGACGTCCAGGGCCTCGGCATCGGCTTGCGTTGGCAAATCGACCGCCTGTGCGCCCTCGACAGGCGGCTTCGGTACGGGCACCGCCTCCGCCTCTGCCGGCAACGGCGCCTTGGCAACCGCCGCATCGCGCGCCTGGTCCAACTCCCGATTTAGGGTCTTTTGACGTGACCAACGGCTGAAAAATGAATCACTCACTGCCACCCCCAAAATCAGCCCGTTTCACGGGTGAAACAAAAGAGGCGGGGCGCCGACGTTTGCGCGGCTCCGACTTGAAGTGCTTTTCTGCAAACGCCGCTAACCAGCTCGCCGTGTTGTCATCGGTCTGCACGTTTTCCACCGTCTCGCCGGCGTCTAGGATGCGGCCCGCTTCGTTGTAGCTGAGCGTGACGAACCGCACCTCAGGGCGAGCCTCCGAGCCCAACTCTTCATCAAGGCGGTAGTGGACAAACCAAACAGGATGCGGTGAGCTGCAATTGAGGTAGTAGCCGTCTGCTTCGTCTTCAAATAGAGCGACTTCGTATTCAGACCAGGCATGCGCATCCGAGCTCTCGGGCAGCGCAGCGTCTTCAGCCACGCTAAACACCTGCGTCAGCTGCCACCGAAAGGGTACCCAAGGATGCTGCTGCGCGATTTTTGAAATACACACATGCACCTTGCAGACCGCTCGCTCTAGGCTCATGTCGCCTGCACCACAATTTTGGGAAACTTGCTGGTCATGTCCTTGCCCAACTTCGCGATGGACACGGACAACTGACGCGCCATGGCTGTGTACATGCCGCTGACTTCACCGTCGGGGTCAGAGACCAGTGTTGGACGCCCATCATCTGCGTCGCGCCGAATGCGCATATCCAGCGGCAAGCTCCCCAGCAAAGGCACCTTGAAATCGGTCGCCATGGTTTGGGCGCCACCAGAGCCAAAAATGTGCTCGACGTGGCCACAGTTGGTGCAGGTGTGCAAGGCCATGTTTTCAATGATACCGAGCACTGGCACCGAGACCTTCTCAAACATCCGAAGCCCTTTGCGGGCATCCATCAGTGCAACCTCTTGCGGTGTTGTCACGATGACAGCACCGGTAATAGGCACACGCTGCGACAAGGTCAGGTGAATGTCGCCCGTACCTGGTGGCAAATCAATCAGCAAATAGTCAAGGTCACGCCATTTGGTCTGACGAAGCAACTGCTCAAGGGCTTGGGTAACCATCGGCCCCCGCCAAATCATGGCCTCGTCTTTGTCAATGAGGAAACCAATTGAACTGGCCTGCAGACCGTGCCCTTCTTTGGGCTCGATCGACTTGCCATCCTCACTCTCGGGGCGTCCACTGATGCCCAACATGGTCGGGATACTGGGGCCGTAAATATCGGCGTCCAACACCCCAACACGCGCGCCCTCGGCGGCCAGCGCAAGCGCCAGATTCACGGTCGTTGTACTTTTACCAACCCCACCCTTACCTGAGGCGACGGCCAAAATATTACGAACCTGACCAATGCGCTCGACCCCCAACTGGGCAGCATGCGCGACGATCTGTGTGTCGATGTCAACGCGCACGTCGCGAACGCCAGCCACTTGTCTGAGCGCCGTCGTGATTTTTTGTCGCATGGCCGCATGCTGCGATTTGGCAGCGAAGCCGTAAACCAAACGCACGATCGCCAAACTGTCATTTAAATCGCATTGCTTGACAAGTCCCGCTTCAACGATGGAGGCGTTCAACTCGTCGCAACGAATCGTTTGGAGCACTTCTTTGAGCGCGGAATTCATAAATGGAGAGCCTTTCAATTCGAGAATGTTTTGACTTTACGTTGGATTAAACCAGTTATCCCGAACGCCTGTCACCAAGGCGGCAATAATTTGTCTTGTACAGGGGTTAACCCCGAAGCACATGCACAAACTCGGTTCTAATATCGACCCACGCCGCACATATGTGCCGGCGTGCATATTGAACTTGAAAAATCAAACTTGGAGTTTGTCCCATGAAACCTACCGCTTCTCGCCGCACCTTCTTTGGTGCACTTGGCGCGGCTGCGTCTCTTGCCGCGGTTGCCGTTGCAAGAAAACCTGCTGTGCCCGCAGCACCAGCACCCGTTGTTCGCCTTGAGCCCACCGTCCAAGACGGCTACCAACTGACTGAGCATGTGAAGCGCTACTACCGCTCGACCGTTGCCTAATGGCACCCCTACTGAACACTTATTTTTAAGGCGAACTCCAATGAGCATCGTTAAGAAATCGACACAAAGCACGCGCGCTGCAACTGGTGGCCATTTGGTCCACAGCCTCACGCGCGCCGTTGCATCTCGCATGCCCACCCTTGACCGTCGCGCCTTTTTGCGCCGTTCAGGTATCGGCGTTGGCGCCGGCTTGGCCGCCAGCCAACTGAGCTTGGTCCGTCCCGCAATGGCAGCCGAAGGCGCTGTCAAAACAGACGGCAAAGGTAAAGTCGAAGTCAAACGCACCGTCTGCAGCCACTGTTCAGTCGGCTGCGCCATCGACGCCGTCGTTGAGAACGGCGTCTGGACGCGTCACGAACCTGTTTTTGATTCACCCATTAACTTGGGTGCACACTGCGCCAAAGGCGCCGCGATCCGCGAGCACGGTCATGGTGACCACCGCCTGCGCTACCCCATGAAGCTGGTCAACGGCAAGTACACCCGCGTGTCGTGGGATGAGGCCTTGACCCAGATCACCGATCGCATGAAAGAGATTCAGAAGACCAGCGGTCCTGACTCCATGTTCGTGATCGGTTCATCCAAGAGCAACAACGAGCAAGGCTACCTGTTGCGCAAGATGATGGCGTTTTTGGGCACCAACAACTGTGACCACCAAGCGCGTATCTGTCACTCCACCACCGTTGCTGGCGTTGCCAACACCTGGGGTTACGGCGCGATGACCAACAGCTACAACGACATGCGTAACAGCAAGTCCGCGCTTTACATTGGTTCAAACGCCGCCGAGGCACACCCCGTTTCAATGCTGCACATGTTGGCTGCGAAAGAAGCCGGTTGCAAGATGATCGTGGTTGACCCACGCTACACACGGACCGCTGCGAAAGCTGACCAGTTTGTGCGTCTGCGCTCAGGCACCGACGTTGCCTTCCTGTTCGGCTTGGTCTACCACATCTTCAAAAATGGCTGGGAAGACAAGCGTTACATCGACGACCGCGTCTGGGGCATGAACAAAGTCAAAGACGAGATCATGAAGCAGTGGAACCCTAAGAACGTCGAAGAAGTGACGGGTATCCCAGAAGCAGAAATGTACCAAGCCGCGCACACGTTGGCGCACAACCGCCCAGGTACGATCGTGTGGTGTATGGGCCAAACCCAGCACACCATCGGTAACAACATGACCCGCGCGTCATGCATTTTGCAATTGGCGCTGGGTAACGTCGGTAAAGAAGGCGGCGGCGCCAACATTTTCCGTGGCCACGACAACGTGCAGGGCGTCACCGACTTGGGTCCTAACCCCGATTCATTGCCCGGCTACTACGGTTTGGCTGAGGGATCATGGAAGCACTTCTGCCGCGTGTGGAATGTCGACTTCGACAGCATGAAGGCGCGCTTCGCTGACAAGATGATGGAAGCCAAGGGCACCACCGTCTCTCGTTGGGTTGACGCCGTTCTCGAAAACAAAGAAAACATCGCCCAAGCAAACCCCGTTAAGGGCTTGTTCTTCTGGGGCCATGCACCCAACTCACAAACCCGTGGTTTGGACATGAAGCGCGCCATGGACGCGTTGGACCTGTTGGTGGTGGTTGACCCGTATCCAACGGCAACGGCTGCAATGGCTGCAATGCAGACCGAAGGCGCCGTCAACCCCAACCGTGCGGTTTACCTGCTGCCCGCTTCGACGCAGTTTGAGTGCTCTGGCTCAGTCACGGCATCGAACCGTTCGGTCCAGTGGCGCGAGAAGGTCATTGATCCCTTGTTTGAGTCATTGCCTGACCACGTGATCATGCAAGCACTGGCTGACAAACTGGGCTTCGGCGACGAGCTGTCAAAGAACTTCAAGATGCTCGAAACCAAGTTCGCTGGCAAAACATGGCGCGAACCACAAATCGAATCCATCCTGGACGAGATCAACAAAGGTCTGTGGACCATTGGTTACACCGGCCAGAGCCCTGACCGTCTCAAAGCGCACATGCGTAACATGCACTTGTTTGATGTTCGCACCCTGCGTGCAACGGCTGGCAAGGACAAGGAAACTGGCTACGACATCACTGGCGACTACTTTGGCTTGCCATGGCCATGTTGGGGCAACCCCGAGCTGAAGCACCCTGGCTCACCCAACCTGTACCAGCCTTCACGCCACGTGATGGACGGCGGAAGCCCCTTCCGCGCCCGCTTTGGCGTCGAGAAAGACGGCGAAAGCTTGTTGGCTGCAGACGGCTCAAGCACGCCAGGTGCCGACATTCAGATGGGTTACCCAGAGTTTGACCACACCATCCTCAAGAAATTGGGCTGGTGGGACGAGCTGACAGCCGCCGAGAAAGAAGCGGCTGAAGGTAAAAACTGGAAGACAGACCTCTCAGGTGGTATGGTCCGCGTCATCATGAAGAACCACGGTTGCCACCCCTACGGCAACGCCCGTGCCCGCACGATCGTTTGGAACTTCCCTGACCCAATTCCTGTCCACCGCGAGCCGTTGTATGGCAACCGCCCAGACTTGGTTGCGAAGTACCCCACCTACGAGGACTTCAAGAGCCACTGGCGTCTGCCGACCCTGTACAAATCAGTGCAGGACAAGAACATCGCGGATGGCGTGGCGAAGGAGTTCCCACTGGTCATGACCTCAGGTCGCTTGGTCGAATACGAAGGTGGTGGCGAGGAAACCCGCTCCAACAAGTGGCTGGCCGAGTTGCAACAAGAAAACTTCGTCGAGATTCACCCCTCGGCAGCGGCTGCTCGCGGCTTGCGCAACGGCGAAACCGTGTGGCTGACAACGCCAACGGGTGCCAAGTTGAAGTTGCAGACCATGGTCACAAATCGCGTGCCAAAAGACACGGTATTCGTACCGTTCCACTTCTCTGGCTGGTGGCAAGGTAAGGACATTGTTGACTCGTACCCAGAAGGTACGGCTCCCATTGTCCGCGGCGAAGCCGTCAACACCGCAACCACCTACGGTTACGACTCGGTCACGATGATGCAAGAGACCAAGACGACCGTTTGTCAGATCATGAAAGCATAAGCTCAGGAGCACCCAGTAATGGCACAAATGAAATTCATCTGCGATACCGAACGGTGTATCGAATGTAACGGTTGCGTCACAGCCTGTAAGGCTGAGCATGACGTGCCATGGGGCGTCAACCGACGCCGCGTGGTCACCATCAATGACGGTGAGGTGGGCGCTGAAAAATCCATTTCAGTGGCGTGCATGCACTGTGCTGACGCGCCGTGTATGGCGGTTTGCCCTGTCCAATGCTTCTACAAAACTGACGAAGGCGTCGTGCTGCACGACAAAGACGTCTGTATTGGCTGCGGCTACTGCTCTTACGCCTGCCCCTTCGGCGCTCCCCAGTTCCCTCAGTCGGCAACCTTTGGTATGCGCGGCAAGATGGACAAGTGCACGTTCTGTGCGGGCGGCCCTGAGGAAAACGGCTCACAAGCGGAATACGAAAAATATGGCCGTAACCGCCTGTCAGAAGGCAAGCTGCCTGCCTGTGCAGAAATGTGCTCAACCAAAGCGCTCTTGGGCGGTGATGGTGACGTCATTTCCGACATTTTCCGTAACCGCGTGACCATGCGTCAGGCGAACGGTAAAGAGGCCGGCGCAAACTTGTTTGGTTGGGGCACCGCTTACGGCGGCAAGCCTGCTGCGTAATAAAAGGAGCCGATTATGAAACTCATCACATTGGCAATCGCAGCGGCGGCGTTCATGGTGGCAGGTTGCTCGCAGCAAGCCACCGGCGCGAAGGCCGACCAAGCATCCTCCGCCACAGCCAACAACAATTACGTTGATGGCAGCAGCGGCTGGACGTCTGGTGACAAGGCAAGCTGGGACAAAGCACTCAAGAACCGCGCACAGGGTCAAAACGACTATGTAAGGTCTAAATCACTATGACGGTAGCAAACATGACCGCATGGGTGCGCGCGGTTTTGCTCGGAGTCTTGCTTGGTTTGGGCACCATTGGTGCCCACGCCGCAGACAACGATGCAGCAGCGCAAGTGGCGCGGGAAGCCACGCAACCCAGTAACAACGCACCGGTATGGCGCGCTGTTAATGAGCCAACGGAACATTACAGCGCAATCAAGACGCCCGAGGCGGGGGTCCTGATTCAAACCAGTGGTCAAGAATGGCGTCTCGTCCGTAACGGTGTCATCACCGTTTATGGCGGTTGGCTGCTGTCATTGGCACTGGCGGGCGTCGCCATGTTCTTTGCCATCCGTGGCCCGATCAAGCTGAAAGAGGCTAAATCAGGCAAGTTGGTAAAGCGCTTCACATTGGTCGAACGTTACTCTCACTGGGCTGTCGCCATTACCTTCATTGCGCTGGCGATCACGGGTATCTTCATCATGTGGGGCCGCTACTTCTTGCTGCCTGTCATTGGTGGTTCACTTTACGGCCCCCTGTTGTTTGTGTTTAAAAACATTCACAACTTGGTTGGTCCGCTGTTCACCATCTCATTGGTCGTGATGTTCTTGGTTTACGTCCGAGACAACATGCCCACGGGTGATGACATCAAGTGGCTGCTGAGTGGCGGTAAGCGGGCTGCACACCGTTTCAATGGCGGCGAGAAGCTCTGGTTCTGGGCGGGTGTGACGTTCTTGGGGATCGTGGTGTCGTGGACTGGATGGGTCTTGAACTCAACCATTCCCGGCATCGATTACTTCACCCGTGACACCATGCAGCTCGCCAACATCGTGCACGGTGTAGCGGCGACCCTGTTCGTGTTGATGTCCATCGGACACATCTATATCGGCTCCATCGGTACCGAGGGCGCATACGACGGCATGTCCTCTGGGTACGTGGATGAAAGCTGGGCCAAAGAGCATCACAGCCTCTGGTTGGACGATGTGAACGCCGGTGGCGATCACCGTGGGAAGCGCAGCGCAAGCTGACTGTCTGTAACCGACAAACAAAAAGGCGACCTTTGGGTCGCTTTTTTGTTGTCTGAAAGACGATTTTTCTTGATCTTAATATGAATACTTAAGATTTATTTATTTCGAGCCCGGTGATAAATTCGTGGTTTTCAACCTACGAGAAAACCATGAATCTATTGCATCGCCTCGCTATTGCCAGCGCCCTGCTGACCACCGCCGTCCTCGCCCATGCGGTCACGCCAAGCGTGTTTTTTGAGTCACCGCTTGAAAACCAAACGGTCAAGAGTCCGGTCAAGGTTGTGTTCGGCCTAACGGGGAAAAAAATTGGCCCCGTCGGTAACATGAGCCCAGAGTTGGGACATCACCACATCATCATCAACGGCGGCGCGATCCCAACAGGGCAACCCGTACCCGCTGACGCCCAACACATTCACTTCGGCAAAGGGCAAACCGAAACCTCACTGGATCTCACACCCGGCGACTATCACCTGACATTGCAATTCGCCAACGGCGCCCACCAGTCTTATGGCCCTGAAATGAGCAAGACGATCAGGATCACCGTCGCGAAGCCCTAATCCATCAACTGCCGCAGGCCTTCCCCTGCTGCTCCGGCGGCATGGGGTCGTCGCGATCGCGCCCCGCAGCAGACAGACGGGCCTCATACGCCTCCCACAATTCAGCCTGCGTTTTCCCCATTTGATAGAGGTAGTCCCAACTGAACAGACCGCTGTCGTGTCCGTCACTAAAGGTCGGTTGGATCGCATAGTTACCCACCGGTTGAACGCTCACAATGGTGACGTTACGCTTGCCACTTTGTAGCACCTCCTGCCCGGGTCCATGGCCACGAACCTCCGCCGACGGCGAGTACACCCGCATCAATTCAATGGGGATATCGAAGGCTTCACCATTGGCATAGGACAGCGCCAGCACGCGACTGGCCTGGTGAATGACTAAATTCTCTGGAACCATCTTGACCTCTTCACTCATCAGTTAACAACACGCCAAGCGCCTTCAGATCGCGTGCGGCTTGGGCTGCATCTTTAAAGACAACACCGCCGCACCAACCCAAGGCGGTTGCGACGCCGATGTTCTCTTCCAAGTCATCGACAAAAATCAACCGCTCCGCGGGACGCCCCGCCCGCTCCACGGCACGGTGGTAGATATTGGGATCAGGCTTGCTGATTCCAACATCGCCTGAAAAAACGCCAGCCTCGAAGTAGCTCAGAAACGCATGTCGCGCCTCGAGCTCGCGTGCATACGGTGCCGGCATATTTGACAAAAAATACAACGGTACGCCGCCATCGTGCAAACGTCCCAACAGCTCAACGGTGTCCGCCTTCGGCGTTAAGTGGTCGGGTATGGCATCAATCAGGTGACGAACCTCGGCAACCGCCAAGCCGGTACGACCCGCAATTTGCACCGCCAATGGCCCCGGTTCAATTCGACCTTGATCGAAAGCAGCCCAATCCGCATTGAGGCTGAGGCCTTGGAATATATCTTTCACCAACGCCTGAGACGCCGCCATGTCCGGGGCACGATGCGGAAACAACTGCATCAACAAATCGGCTGGGCGCCAGTTGAACAAGACGCCGCCAAAGTCAAAGACGACGGCGGTCGATGGGGCGTTGGTCATGGATCGGGCTTTTACTGGAGGGCGTCGGTTGATGGCGCTGCGCCGTCGACGAATAAACGGGCCGCATCAACCGGATCAAAGCGATACTGCGCACCACAAAATTCACAGCCCACCGAGACAGCACCCTCGTCCGCGATGATGCTCTCAACCTCATCGATGCCCAGGTTTCTGAGCATGTTACTCACGCGCTCATGCGAGCAACTGCATGCAAATCGCGGCGTAATGACGCCTTCTGTCGGCATAAAACGAACAAGCGACTCATCCCAGAACAGGCGGTGCAAGACGGTCTCAGTGTCGAGCGTGAGCAGTTCTGACTGCTTCAAGCTCGCTGCAAGGGTTGAAATGCGGTTGAAGTCCTCGCTCTTGCCAATGCCATCCTCGTTGGTCAATCCCATCTCTGAGGCCCCAATGTTTCCCTCCCCCGTCACCGGCAGACGCTGAACCAGCAGTCCCGCGACAATGGACTCATTGGCCGCCAGCACCAGTCGGGTATCCAATTGTTCACTTTGGAGCATATAGTGAGCCAAAATGTCACTAAATGCATCGATTGGCTGCCCATCGTCATCAAATAAAGGAACAACACCCTGGTACGCCTGCTGCCCTGGCAGGCGATCTTTGGGGTCAAGTGTGATGGCGCAACGGCCCGCATTGTTGACGTTGACCAGCTGCGTCAGGGTGGCGTCGGCGGGGACCTCACCCTGAAGGCTGGCGGTCGCCCTCACCGAAAAGTCCGGTTGTACCTCGACCACGGCAAGCTTCACGGGTCCATCCCCCTGAATTTGCAGAATCACCGCACCGTTGAATTTGATGTTGGCCTGCATGAGCAAGGCCGCCGCCGTCATTTCACCGAGCAATTGGGTAACCACAGGCGGATAGCCGCCCGATTGCGCGCGCGCAGCCTGCATGGCGACCCAAGCATCATCCAGCCGAACGATCGCACCACGAACGGGAAGACCATCAAATAAAAACTTCTGCAACTCGGACACGTCGTGCAACCCTTAACGTCAAGAAAAAAGCCCCAAAGAGGGGCTCAGCGTCAAACCATGCGTCATTTTCTCACGTCTGGCCGAGGCGCGTCGATGCGGGTCAAATTTTCGGCGTGATGCTGCGCATTGGCCACATAACTGGCGGCGCTTCGGGCCAACCCCGCCCGCTGCTCGGGACTCAACTCACGCACCACTTTGGCGGGCGTCCCCATGATCATGCTGTTGTCGGGGAAGGTTTTTCCCTCGGTGACCAGGGAGCCCGCGCCCACGATGCAGTTGCGGCCAATCACGGCATCATTGAGTACCACCGCACCAATGCCGATCAAAGAGCCATCGCCGATGGTGCAGCCATGCAGCATGACCATGTGCCCAATTGTGACGTTAGCGCCAATCGTGAGGGGCTTACCCTCGTCGGCATGCAGCACGCTACCGTCCTGCACGTTACTGTTCTCGCCAACCGTGATCGTCGACGTGTCGCCGCGGAGAACGGCGTTGTACCAGACGCTCGCGTGTGGACCCATCACGACGTCGCCCATCACATGAGCGCCCTCGGCAACCCAGGCCGTCGCATCCAATTTTGGTGAGTGCTCACCCAACTTATAAAGTGCCATAACACGCATCCTTTCCGCTTTTTTAACGTCAGTTTGCATATTGCCACAAGCCATCAACCCCCGACGTCGACACCTACAATTGAGGGATGACTCCTCGCGAAGCCGCATTAGACGTCCTCATACAGATCGACCCCAGTCAAAAAGTTGCTGCGATGGCACAACTTTGGTCGATGGCCAACACACACCCGTGGAAAAGTGACGAACTGTCTCAGCGGATACACAGCACCCACGCGGACGCCGTGTGTCAGGTTCCAGGGCGCCCCATACGCCCGCAATTGGTGGCACCAGGTGCTGTACCGACACGCTCGCCGTTTACCGTGGAGGGACGGGCGGCACTGATCCACGCGATTTGCCACATCGAATTCAACGCCATCAACCTCGCGTTGGATGCCGTCTGGCGTTACCCCAACATGCCGGAAAGTTACTACACGGACTGGTTACGCGTCGCCTTCGAAGAGTCCACTCATTTCGCCATGCTGCGCGCGCATCTTCAGCAGATGCCCCACCCCACCGGCGATGCGTGGGACTACGGCGATTTCACGGCTCATGATGGGCTTTGGGCCATGTGCGAAAAAACGGCCGACGACATCACGGCTCGAATGGCGTTGGTACCCCGTACGCTAGAGGCACGCGGCTTGGACGCGACGCCGATCATTCAGAAAAAACTGGCACGGATCGACACGCCCGACGCCCACAGCGCCATCGCGATTTTGGATGTCATTCTGCGCGACGAGATTGGCCACGTAGCCATCGGCAACCACTGGTACCACGTGCTTTGCGAGTCCGCGGGGCTGGACCCCGTCGCACATTACCAAGTGCTGGTTGAGCGTCATGACGCACCTCAACTGAAGCCCCCTTTCAACGAGACGGCTCGGAAAAAAGCGGGGTTCACTGAGGTCGAACTCAACTACCTGATGGGGCTACCGCCACGCGGGTGATGTTGTGCGTGAAGCTGCCGCAGGCGCTCGCGCGCGACGTGCGTGTAGATGGTGGTCGTTGAAATATCCGCATGTCCCAACAACAGCTGAACCGCTCTCAAGTCAGCGCCATGATTGATCAAGTGTGTCGCGAACGCGTGCCTCAGTGTGTGCGGAGATAGCGCCACGGCGATGCCCGCACGGCTGGCCATTTTTTTCACCACGTTCCAAAACATCACGCGGCTCATCGCTGCGCCGCGCGCCGTTACAAACAGGTCATCGGTGTGTTGCCCATTCAAAATTTTTCCTCGCGCCTCAGCCATGTAGCGCTCGATCCAGTGGTGGGCGGCTGCGCCGAACGGCACCAGTCGCTCCTTGCTACCTTTGCCCATGACACGCAAGACCTGTTCAGACAGGCTCACGTGATGCACCTTGAGCGCCACCAACTCAGAGACCCGAAGACCGCTGGCATACATCACCTCCAACATCGTGCGGTCACGCAGACCAAGGGATTGACTCAGGTCGGGGGCCGCCAACAGCGCATCAACCTGCAATTCCGTGATGGCTTTTGGCAAGCGCACGGGCATCCTCGCGGGGTTGAGGGACAGCGTGGGGTCAGCGTGGATCATCCCCTCACGCAACGCCCATCGGAAGTAACGCTTCAACACAGTCAGTCGCCGGTTGGCGGAACTTGCCTTGCTGGTTGCATGGCGCTGTGCCATGTAGTCCGTCAGGTGATGTGTTTCGCAATCTGTCAGGGAAACACCCTGCGCCATCAACCAGCGACCGAACGCGGTGAGGTCGCTGCGATAGCTCTGGAGTGTGTTTTTTGCCAACCCATTTTCAAGCCACATGGCATCGACAAATGCATCAACCGCAGGGGTCACAGCATCGTTGGTAGGGGCTTGCGTATTTGGCATCGGACGAACCATAACAAACATCCGAAGCCCTGCAAAGCGGCTAAACTTCTGCTCTGTGAATTATCTCCAACTCATCCTCCCAGATTTCTCGCTGATCATCTGCGGGTATCTGATCTGTCGCTACACAAAGCTGGATCGAACGGTCTGGGGGCAGGTCGATTCGTTGGTCTACTTTTTCCTGTTCCCAGTCTTGCTGTTTCAAAGCATCACGCGTTATCCCTTGCAGTTGGATGCCGCGTCGACCTTCATCATGTCCGGGATCTCGCTGGCGATCTGCGGTATCGCGTTGGCCTACAGCGTGCCACACTGGCCATTCATCAAAAAATACATTGATTCCCGCGACCATGCGGGTAGTGCGCAGGTCGGCTTTCGCTTCAACTCTTTCATTGCGCTGGCTGTCTCGCAGAAGCTCTTGGGCGATAACGGCCTGGCCTACACGGCGATCTTGATCGGTATTTGCGTCCCTATTTTTAACATTGCGGCGGTTTGGCCCATGGCGAAGCACGGTCAGCAAAAGTTTGGACAAGAGCTTTTGCGCAACCCCCTCATTTGGGGGACGACCGCAGGCCTGCTGGCCAACGTGGTTGGCTTTACTGTCCCCGATTGGATGGCACCGAGTGTGAGCCGCGTGGGGCAAGCCGGTTTGGTCTTGGGTTTGATGGCGGCGGGCGCGGGTATGCAGCTGTCTGCGCTGCCACGCGCAAAGGTTTTAGCCATTTCGATGCTGACGATCCGCCACTTCGCGATGCCCGTTGTGGCTTTCATCATGGCGAAAATCTGGGGCTTGGACAGCGTACAGACCACCACCTTGCTGTTATTTTCTGCACTGCCGACAGCATCGACCTGCTACGTTTTGGCCGCCCGTATGGGCTACAACGGGCCCTACGTTTCGAGCTTGGTCACGGCATCCACCGCACTCGCGGTGGTCAGCCTGTCCTTCGCCTTGTCATTTTTGGCCAACGCCATCTAAAACGAGCGAAAGGCGCGCCTGTGCGCGGGCTGCCGTATCAAGGTCATTGGCGGCGCGAGCCACCTGCATCTGATGCGTTAACCAGGCCGCCAGCGGTCGGCGCCAGCCCTCCCGCGATGCGGTATCGATCGCCAGTGCAACCACACCAGCCACCACCGAAGGGGTAGCCCCTTTCGATGCATGGCGCAACCAAACACCCGATGCAACCAAGCGCGACAAGGGGTCTTGGATCGCAAGCAGCGCAGACATCACCCCGTCTGCGCCCTCTGACGTCATAAGACGCGCCATCCCTCGCTGCGCATCGGGTAACAAGGCAATCGCTTCGGGCGTCAAGCGCTCACCGATCAAATAGCGTCGATAGGCCGCCAAAGTGGCCCATTCATCGTCCTCAAAAGCACGACTCAACAGGCCAACATCCTCTGGCCGAGGGCAGGGTTCAACGCTCAAGCTCGCGCTGCGCAGTGCACACGCCAAAAGCGTCAATTTATAAACAGCCTCGAGCCGACCTGTGCTGGAAGCCGAGAACTGTGCCTGCTTCATCAGCAGATCAGCGACCTTGGCTTGCCCTTGCAGAAATGCCGTTACAGCCGCATCGGTGGTGTTTAATGTTTGAGTTTGCCAAGCAGGAACCGGCTTCGTGCTACCGCAGCCGACAAGCGCGGCCGCCGCGATAAGCGCAAGCGCTGCATGGCGCAGGGAGGTGGTGGTGAAGGTCATGGCAATTGAATCGTTGCAGGTTGGGTCGCGAGAGGCCACTTGGTTTGAAGGGTACCCAAAAGGGTGTTCACCTGGCGCATGCTTTGCTCGACCTCGTTTCGAAGGGTGACCAAGTCGGTGGTCGCCTCTTTGGTTGACGCCGTCACGGCTTGCGCATCTGCAAGTACCCCGTTCACGCGCTGTAACGTGGTCTGCACCCCCACCACCGTCGCCGTGACCTCACGCAAAAGGGTGGCAACCTCGGGCACCAATGCGGTCACTTGCGGCACGGCCGCTCGAACCTCGGGCACCATGGCATTCACCTGGGGCAGCAAGCCGGTTTTACCAAACACCTGCGCATCCGCGTTGGCTGTCACCTGATCAAGACGCCGCATCAATTGGTCACTCCTGTCCAGAAGCTGGATGACACGCTGGCGATCCGCTGGGTTCCCCATAACAAACTCCAACGCTCCGCCCTCACCTTGCAAGGTCTTGACGACCCCATTCAGAGCCTCCAGCAACGACTTTGCTGATGACGCGATGAACGGAATTTGGGCACCGGCATCGCCACTCAGGAGGTCACGTTGCGCGCCGTCAGGCAGCGGTGGATCGTCTAGAAGACCCGAAAAAGCTTTGATTTTGACACCACCGACCAACCCCCGCTCGAGTGTAAAAATACTGGAGGTTCGCAGCCACTTGGCATCCCGCTCGGGGACCTCAAGGACCAGACGGGCATAACCATCATCGTCCAAACTGATACGGGTGATACGCCCAATCGCGAAGCCGGCAAACGTGATGGACATACCCACGTCAACACCCCCCGCATCTTCGGTTCGCAAGATCACGGTCTGGTGTTTTTCAAAAACGCCGCGCGCGTAAAGCACGTAACCAACGGCACCGACCAGCGTCAGTACCAAGACAACTAACAGCGTGATTGCCTTCCAGCGCAGTGCGGGCGACTCGCTGTGCAGCGTTGCGGGGGCGGAAATGGGAGACGGGTTCATGGAATTGCAATGCTCAGTAATACGTACCAACCAACGATAAAAGTTCAACCAACAACAACGCCGCGAACAACCGGGCAAAGCGGCGGGTCACGGCCCGCTCTGGGAGATGGCGACGCGCACTCACGAGAGGGACGATGGCCACCGCTCCGGCGAAGAACAGCGTTTTCAAGATCAGTACCAACGTGGTGACAGGGGTAAAAATCGTCGCTGTTAACGTCGTGAAAGCAGGCGCACCCCAGGGCGAGAGACCGAAAACAGATACGTAGGCAATCGCACTGACCAACACGGCACTGGTGACGGCCAAAAAACAGACGGCAAAGCCAGCGCCGACAGCCGTTGCCGCCGCACCCTCTGGCGTGCTGGCACTGCTGCGTCGAACCAAAGAAAACCGCAAGGCAACGTAGGTGGCGGCCAACAGCGGTATCACCTCCAAGACCAAGGTCCGAATGAGCAAATTGAGGGCGTATTGTGACAGTCCGTAATCAGCGGCAGCCGCCAGCACAATGCGAATCACGACCACCGAAAGCAAACTGGTCAGCACGCTGTAGCCTGTAATCAACGGCCACGTGGCATCCACCATCAGGCGCCGAACGCGTGCCCCATTGGTGCCTCGGTACAACGCGGGAGTCAGGCACCACGCAAGGATCTCAGCCCCGTGCCACCACATTCGCAGAACGCCGACCAGCCACACACGCACCTTTTGGTTGGCGCGATCAACTCGCTGCAAGAAAGGGGATGTGTGGGTGTTTTGCACCCCGTCATTGTGTCGGCTTTTGCGCCAGTGCCCACTGAACATGTTGAGAAACAACATCATTTTTGTGACCAATGTGTGTCGTCAAGGCGGTCATCAATGCCGACCGCTGCTGTGACGTCAAAAGCCCACTGGCCAGCGCGTTACCGATGGCAACTGCCAAGTTGCGTTGCCAACGCTCGAAGCCGATGCGACGAATCGGCGAACCTTCGGTGACACGCAAAAAGGTCGCCTCATCCCAGGCCCAAAGTGCCAATAAATCCGGCTTTCCCCACACATCGCGCGGCGCGAAATCTGGCACCACAGTGGCACTCGCGTACTTGTTCCAAGGACAGACCAGCTGACAGTCATCACAACCGTAGATGCGGTTACCGATGGCGGGGCGCATGGCCTCCGGTATCGGCCCCGCATGTTCAATGGTCAGGTATGAAATACATCGGCGCGCGTCGAGTTTGTAGGGCGCGACGATCGCCTGTGTCGGGCAAACGGCCAGACAGGCGGTACAGTCGCCGCAATGTGAGGTCACGGGATCGCTGGGCGGCAGGGCCATATCCACGTAGATCTCGCCGAGAAAGAAAAACGAGCCTCCCTCACGGTTCAATACAAGGGTGTGTTTGCCCCGCCAACCTTGGCCACTCTTCACCGCCAGCGCTGCCTCCAACACGGGGGCCGAATCGGTAAAGACACGAAAGCCCAGCGGCGAAACCGCATCAGCCAACTGAGTCGCCAACGCTTGTAACCGTTGGCGCATGACCTTGTGGTAGTCACGCCCCCGGGCATAGACGGACAGGTAGCCCTGATCGGGTGCCGCCATCGCATCCCATTCGCGAGCACGCCAATCACCCGCTGTATCCGGTAGGTAATCCATCCGCGCCGTGATCACACTCACAGTGCCCGGTACCAAGGCATCTGGGCGGGCGCGGCGCAGACCGTGACGTTCCATGTACGCCATCTCGCCGTGAAAACCCGCAGCGAGCCATGCCAACAACCCGGGCTCAGAGTCCTTGAGATCCACATCGGCCACGCCGATCTGAGAAAATCCAAGCGAATGCCCCCACTCATTGAGCTGTTCTATCCAATTCACGTGGTCGAGATCCATGCGCGAATTGTAGGCACAGCGGCACGCCATAATGCAAACCTGTGACACCCAATCAATTTAAAACCCAATGGACCACTGAGAGCGACACGCAACGTTTCGCCGCGGCTTTGGCAGCCAGTCCACTCATTCGCAACGCCCAGATCCATCTGCGCGGCGATTTGGGCGCGGGTAAGACGACGTTTGTCCGTCACCTCTTGGCAGCCTTGGGTGTCAAAGGCCGCGTCAAAAGCCCAACCTACGCCATCGTCGAGCCGCATGCTGGCGTCTTTTTGGGTGAGGCTTTGGCAATTTCACACTTCGATTTTTACCGCTTTGATGACCCACAGGAATGGGAAGAGGCTGGCTTTCGCGACACGTTCGCAGAGCGCGGTTTGAAGCTCGTCGAGTGGCCGCAACGTGTCGCGACCTTGCTAACATCACCCGACCTTGATCTTCAACTTGTATGGTCCCCGGGCGAGTCAGACGTTCGCCAGGTCACCGTTACCGCCTTCACCCCAACCGGCGACGGGTTGTTGGCCGCGATCGAGTCAGCGCAATGAAAAGACGCCAAGCCATCAAGCACCTCTCTGGCGCTGGCATCGCGGTGCTGACCCTGGGTCGGGCCGAGATCGCGTGGGGCGGTGAGATCGTTGCTGTGCGGATGTGGCCATCGCCCGATTACAGCCGCGTAACAATCGAGTCGGATGCCGCGCTCAATTACACCGAGACCTTTGTAGCGGACCCGCCGCGCTTGGCTGTTGACATCCAAAACATGGTGCTGAATCCGGCACTCAAAGAGCTGGTCAGCAAAGTGGTTCCTGAAGACCCCAACATTGCCGGGGTGCGCGTGGGGCAGTACGCACCAAACGTTGTCAGGCTGGTCTTCGATTTGAAGCGCCCGGTCAAGCCACAGGTGTTCAGTCTGACGCCCATTGCGCCCTATCAAAATCGGCTGGTCTTTGACCTCTACCCGATCGACGCCCTCGACCCATTAGAGCAATTGATTGCCCAGCGCCTTGCCCAAATCGAAGCCGCCGTGGCAAATGCCGCAGACCCACTGGGTGACTTGATCAACCAAAAGGGACTGGTTAAAAAGCCAAACGCGTCAGCCACCGCCCCGACGCCACAAAGGACAGATCGGATCATCGTGGTCACGCTGGACCCCGGGCACGGCGGTGAAGACCCGGGTGCGATCGGCCCAAACGGCACGCAAGAAAAAGATGTGGTGCTGCAAATTGCACTCAAATTGCGCGACCGCATCAATCAATCGGCTGTAAACGGCAACCCCCTACGCGCTTTCATGACACGGGATGCGGATTACTTTGTCCCACTGCAGCAGCGCGTCAAAAAGGCTTTGCGGGTGGACTCAGACTTGATGATCTCGATCCACGCCGATGCCTTTTACACACCGCGTCCGCAGGGTGCCAGCATTTTCGCCTTGAGTACCAAGGGCGCAACAAGTGCCGCCGCACGCTGGATGGCATCCAAAGAGAATGCGGCAGACTTGGTGGGTGGCGCCAACCTTGAGACCAAGGATGCGCAGGTCAATCAGGCGATCATCGACATGAGCACAACGGCCCAAATTAAGGACAGTTTGCGCCTGGGGACCGCCATGTTAGGGGAGCTGGGGCGCATTGGTAATCTGCACAAGCCGCGCGTTGAGCAAGCGGGATTCGCTGTCTTAAAGGCGCCCGATGTGCCGAGTGTTCTGGTTGAAACCGCGTTTATCAGCAACCCCGATGAGGAAAAACGGCTGCGAAGCGAAGCCTACCAAAATCAATTGGCTGACGCCTTGATGAAGGGCATCGAGCGCTACTTCGAAAGCAACCCCCCATTGGCGCGAAGCCGCCAGATTTAAGCGCCCGGTGTATCGGTTTTGGTCTCGGTTTGCGCTTTCAAGCCGCCCCAAATTGCGATCAACCCCGGGATGAGGATCAAACCCCAAATGATGAATTCGAGGTTTTGCTTCACCCAGGGCAAGTTGCCAAACAAATAGCCGGCACCACTCACACCAACGACCCACACGACAGCGCCCAAAACGTTGTAAGTCGTGAATAAGCGGCGATCCATTTGCGCGACGCCCGCCACAAAAGGCGCGAATGTCCGAATGAACGGCATGAAGCGCGCCAACACAATCGTCACACCGCCGTATCGCTCATAAAACGCATGGGCTCGATCGAAGCCTTTGCGGTTGAAAAACCGGCTGTTTTCCCACTGAAAAACCTTGGGTCCGAAGTAACGACCGATGGTGTAGTTGCATTGGTCGCCCAAGATCGCTGCGACCAATAACAAAGCCATCACGGTTGGTAAATCGAGCGCCCCCGTTGCAGCCAGCGCGCCAACGACAAAAAGCAGCGAATCGCCAGGCAGAAACGGCATCACCACAAAGCCTGTTTCAACAAAAATAATGGCAAACAAAACAACGTAGGCCCAGGTCCCGTAGTCTTGGACCAGTTGAGCCAAATGCACATCAATGCGCAGAATAAAGTCGATCAGCAGTGCAATGAATTCCATGCCGAGATTATGACCCAGCCCCCGTCTGTGATTGCCCGTGCATACGCCTAAAATGGGGCGTCATGCTTAACCCTCGCCCCAGCCCCCAAGGTAGCCGTCCGATTCGGGAACTGCCGGACACGCTCATCAGCCAGATCGCCGCTGGTGAGGTGGTCGAGCGCCCGGCCTCCGTGGTCCGAGAGCTTGTGGATAACGCATTGGATGCAGGCGCTGGGGCCATCACCGTTCGACTGCTTGGTGGTGGCGTGCGCCTGATCAGCGTCGAGGATGACGGCCAAGGCATCACCAAGACACAGTTACCCATCGCCTTGAAGCGGCATGCCACCAGCAAGATCGCCGACCTCAATGACCTCGAATCCGTGCAGACCATGGGCTTCCGGGGAGAGGCCTTGGCGGCCATCAACTCGGTTGCTGAGGTGAGCATTCTCAGCAGAACCGCTGACGACAGCCACGCCTGGCTTCTCGACGGCGGCACGGGGGAGTTGAGCCCGGGTGCCCGCCAGATCGGTACCACTGTTGAGGTACGCGAACTGTTCTTTGCGACCCCCGCGCGCCGGAAATTTTTAAAAACAGACACCACCGAACTGGCGCACTGCGTCGAGGCGGTTCGCCGTCACGCACTGGCGCGGCCGTGGGTCAGCTTTGCCATTTGGCATGACGGTAAGTTGGTGGAGCAATGGCGCCCACCGCAGACCCATGACTTTGCCCCCGACGAGGACGCAGCGGCACTGCAACGCATGACAGACATTCTGGGTGACACCTTCCGAACCCAAAGCGTTGCGGTTGACTTTCAAATCAATGCGGGCGATGTCGCTCTGCGGGTTCGGGGTCGCGCGGGCCTACCCGATCATGCGAGAGCCCGCGCTGATCAGCAGTTCGCCTACGTCAACGGGCGTTTTGTCAGGGACAAGGTCATCACCCATGCCGCGCGCAGTGCCTATGAGGATGTGCTGCACGGCCACCGCCAGCCCGTCTATGTGCTTTACATCGATATCGCCCCCGACCGGGTCGACGTGAACGTACACCCGACCAAAATCGAGGTGCGATTTCGTGACAGTGGCGCCGTCCACCAAGCCGTCGCCAAGGGCGTTTTACAGGCGCTCTCGCGGCCCCGGGCCGGAAGCAAGCTCGGCATCGACATGGCCCTCGGTCACACCACGGCGCCGCCACTACATGCGTCGCCAGACGCCCTGGTCCCATCCCCCGTGGCGACCAGTGGTCAAAACCCTTTGCCCTGGCGCAACAGCGCCACCGGCGGGAGCCGTCCCGTCGCGGCCGCCCATGCCATCAATGAATGGTCGCAAACATGGGGGCACACAGAAGACAAGGCGCCCGAAGATCACCCACTGGGCCATGCGATCGCGCAAATTCACGGCGTCTACATCCTTGCTCAAAACACTCAGGGGTTGGTCATCGTTGACATGCACGCTGCGCATGAACGCATTGTTTACGAGCGTCTCAAAGCGCAACTGACGGCGGTACAAAGCGGCCTAGACGCCGGGGACGCGGCGTCGGCAATGGCCAGTCAGCCGCTCTTGATTCCCGCATCCTTCGCCGCGACACCAACCGAAATTGCAACCGCGCAAACCCACACCGAGACGCTGAATCGCCTGGGACTCGCCATCGACGCACTGAGCGCGCGAAGCCTGGCTGTCAGGGCCGTCCCCACGACGCTGGCCAAGGGCGACCCCGTCGCACTGGCGCGTAGCGTGTTGGGAGAGCTTGCGCAACATGACGCCAGCACCGTCATCACAAGAGCCCAAAATGAACTGCTCGGTACCATGGCCTGTCACGGTGCGGTGCGAGCCAATCGGCAACTCACGTTGCCTGAGATGGACGCGCTGTTACGCCAAATGGAGACCACTGAGCGCGCGGATCAATGCAACCATGGGCGGCCGACGTGGCAACAGCTATCGATGAAAGATTTAGACCGTCTCTTTTTGCGCGGTCAATAAACCAGCACAAGGCGAGAGCCTTGACTCGCCCCGTTATGTCAAACCCCCATTCCTCAAACGCAACCAACACACCACCGGCGGCACACATGAGCGCCCAGTTGGTCGTCGTTTTGCTGTCCCTTTTGTTGGGCATTCAACCCATCACCACCGACCTGTACCTGCCGGCGCTACCCGCGCTGACACTCGATTTATCAGGCTCCATGATGCAGGCGCAGCTCACGCTGACCGCACTGTCTTTGGCCTTCGGTGTTTCTCAATTGTTTTGGGGCCCACTCTCAGACCGTTTCGGTCGGCGTCCCATTCTCGTTTGGGGAATGTCTTTCTTCACCCTCGCATCGGTGGGATCAACGTTGGCACCAACCATCGAACTGCTCATTGTTTGGCGCGTGATTCAGGGCGCCGCAATGGGCGCTGCCGTCTCATCCGCCCGCGCCATCGTTCGTGACCTTTACGGGCCCGTCGAAGGCGCGCGCGCCATGAGCAAAGGCTTGACAGGCTTAGGGGTCCTCGCCTGCTTCAGCGGCCCCACCGGTGCCGCTACCAGCTACTTTTTCGGCTGGCGTGCTTCGATGGCTTGTATCGTCATTTTTGGTTTGGTCACAACGGTCGTGCTCTTCATGCGCTTCATTGAAACCAACCCGCACAAAAACCCGCGTGCCCTGCAACCCCGCGTGCTGGCTGGCAACTGGACGATCATTGCCAAAACACCCGCGTTTTGGGCCTACACCGCGTTGTCGATTGCGGCGTACTCAGCGCTGTTCACGTTTCTTGCCGCTTCCGCCTTCGTCTTCTTAGAGGTCCTGAAGGTCAGTAAATTGACGTTCGGCCTCACGATGCTTGCGGTCAGCCTGTCTTATATTTCCGGCACATTTTTATGCCGCCGCCTGATTGTGCGGTGGGGTATCCGGCGCGCCCTGCACCTCGGTGGCTACGTCAGTTTGGGTGCCGGCACCGTTTTAGGCGTCATGCCATTACTGGGTATCGTGGGTTACTGGTCTGTTTTTGTGCCGCTGCTGGTGCTGCTGATCGGGCACGGTATTCACCAGCCCTGTAGCCAATCCGGCGCGGTATCCCCGTTCCCGAAGATGGCGGGTGCTGCCTCAGCACTGAACGGATTTTTGATGATGGCCTGCGCCTTTGCAATCGGCACGTGGTTGGCTCGCACCATGGATGGGACGGTACAGCCTTTAACCTCTGGGATCTGGTTCTGGACGGTGTGCATTGCTTTCTGTGCCTGGTTCTTGGTTCCCAGATGGGGTGACGTGGCAGCCAAGCCCGCACCAACGCCATGACGGGCAAGACGCTGATCTTGGCCGGACCAACCGCGGCTGGCAAGACCGCCGCCGCTTTGGCCATCGCCGCTCAGTGGCCAGCTGAGATCGTGAGTGTGGATTCAGCCCTCATCTACCGAGGCATGGATATTGGTACGGCAAAGCCAAGCATGGCTGAGCGTGCTGCCGTGCCACACCACCTGATCGATATCTTGGACCCTGCCGAGCGTTACAACGTCGCCGACTTTGTGCGCGACGCTGACACCGCAATCGCCGAGATTCACGCCAGAGGCCGTGTGGCCATCTTGGCCGGTGGGACCATGCTGTATATCAAGGCGTGGCTAGAGGGGTTAGACGATATGCCCGCCATCGACGCCGAGGTGCGGGTGCGATTGACACAACAAGGCATCGCGCAAGGATGGCCAGCCATGCACGCCCGCTTGGCGCAGGTCGATGCCATCACCGCTGCGCGATTGGCGCCGAACGACAGCCAACGCATCCAGCGGGCACTTGAGGTTTTTGAAAGCAGTGGCATCCCCTTGTCGCAGTGGCAAACGCAGTCAAGCGCCGGTGGTGCCAAGGCAAGGCGAACAGCGCCCCTGATTTCACTTGAGCCCACCGATCGCGCGTGGCTGCACAGCCGTATCAACCAGCGCTTTGAAACCATGCTTGATGAGGGCTTTGAGGCCGAATTGATCAAACTCCGCGCGCGGTCCGATCTCAATCTTGACCTGCCAAGCATTCGTTGTGTGGGCTATCGCCAAGCGTGGGAGCTGCTCGACGTCCACGGCAGCCTGAGCGGCGATACGCGACGCCTTTGGATTGAGCGCGGAAGCGCAGCAACACGGCAGCTCGCCAAACGGCAACTGACATGGCTACGCGGCATGCCCAACCGACACACCATAGCGGCTGACGCACCCAATGCCGCGACCGATTTGATGCGCGTCACCGAACATTTGCTGGGCCTACAAACACCATGACCCTGCTTGTCACCAACCTTCAAAAAAGCTATCCCGCCGCCACAACTGGGGGGCAACCAGTGACCGTCTTGAACCAGATCAACCTCACGGTGGCTGCTGGGGAATTTGTGGCCATCACGGGTCAGTCGGGCGTTGGCAAATCAACCTTGCTCAATTGCCTGGCAGGCCTGGATGATTGGCAAAGCGGCGATATCACCCTCAACGGTGACTCGCTCGCCGCACGCTCAGCCGATGCCCGGGCGCACTGGCGACGTGATCACGTTGGTTTTGTTTTTCAAGCGTTTCACGTGCTACCCCACCTCACGGTGGCTCAGAACGTCGCCCTCCCTCGGATGCTGCAGGGCGCAACCGCAAAGGCTTGTGAGGGTGATGTCAATGCCATGCTCGAAGCGGTGGGTCTGCACGGTATGACCGACCGGCTACCCGAACAACTCTCTGGGGGTCAGCTTCAACGGGTTGCCATTGCGCGGGCGCTGGTACACCAACCGCAACTCATTCTTGCCGATGAGCCGACTGGCAACCTCGACCCGGAAAACGGTGAACGCATCATGCGTTTGTTATGTGAACAGGCAAAAGCCACCCGGGCCGCGCTGGTTTTGGTGACCCATTCCCACGCCGCTGCGCGAATGGCCGATCGCGTTCTTCACTTGACGCCGAACGGTTTATCCGAAAGCCACGACTCACCAGAGCGGGACTAAGGCGCCCTTTTCAAGACGCCAAGCGTGATGTCCCATTTGCCGGGCCTCCGCCTCATCGTGGGTCACAAGCAAAACACGGCGAACCGATTCGGTACGGCCATCCCAAGCGCGGCGAATGTCATCCAAAAAGGCTGCTCTCAATTGGCCACGCAAGGCCGCATCAAGCGCTGAGAATGGCTCATCCAACAACAGCAGCTTCGGCTGGGTCACGAGCGCCCGCACCAGGGCAACCCGCTGCTGCTCGCCGCCGGATAGCGCTGTTGTGGCACGCGCGCCATAGCCCGCGAGGCCAACGCTGACAAGTGCCGCATCCGCGGCGTTACGCGCGGCAGCCTTACTGACGCCCTGTTCGCGCAACCCAAAAGCCACGTTATCGCGGACATTGAGGTGGGGGAAAAGCGCGAACTGTTGGAACATCAGCGCAAAACCCCGTCGCTCAACCGGAACCGTCGCCAAAGACCTGTTCGCCCACAACACCTCCCCGGAGGTGGCGGTCTCTAAGCCAGCGATGATGCGCAGCAACGTGGATTTACCCGCCCCAGAAGGCCCCAGGAGCGCCACCACTTCGACGCCGTCCGACTGTGCCACCGTTGGCCATTGCCACGACACCGCATCCAACAGCAGCGCATTGCCGTGGCGCTTTGTCAGCGCCTTTAATTCAAGCATGGGTGTCCTTCCGATCCGGTTCCTCAAGGAGCCAAAACAAAAACAACGTCAGGGCAAGCAAACCAGCGGACAACACCCAAGCCGACTCCAGTTGGGTGCGGCCTGCCCGACCCAAGTGCTGGTAGATCAGCGTCGTCAACGTGGTCCACTCGGGACGACTCAAGAACAATGTGACAGCAAATTCACCCAGCATGGTGGCAAGTGCAAAGGCAGCACCCCGCCGGACCGCAGGTCTCACCAACGGTAAGGTCACACGCCACCAAACGCGCCAGGGCGTCGCCCCCAACGAACGCGCTGCGTCGGCCCACGCGTTGGGCAATGCATCCAAAGCCTGCGCCACGGGCTGAATCACCAACGGTAACGCCAGTAACGCATACGCCGCCACCAACAACGGCCAAGCATCCAACCACTGCGGCACCAAAAGCAACAGCCCAAACGCGATCATGACGGGCGAGATCATGAGGGGTAACAAGCCCCAAACACGCCACCACCAAAACCGACGGCCAACGAGGGCGTGACACACGCCCAGCACGACGGCGACCCCCAGCGCTGCGCCGCTGAATCGCAAGGTGTTGAACAAGGCATCAGCCGTCTCGGCCGTCGCCACTTGCTCCCACGTGGCTGCCGAGGCAATCATGGCCTTGACGAAGATGGCAGCCAAGGGCGCCAGCCCAATCGAGATGCACACCAACCAAACCCACGCCACCCCCAAAACAGGCATCCATTGACGGGCTGTCAAGGTTTTTCGATGGCGGATATCCGCCGTTCGGGGCGTCGCAGCACGCATTTGCAGCCATGCGTAAAGGCCAACCACCAACCCCGTAAACAGCAACATCCACAACGCCAACTGGCTCGCAAGAACCAGTTCGAGCTCATGCGCGACCAATGTGTAAATGACAACCTCCGCTGTGGCGTACTGTTGGCCACCCAGCAGCAACGCCAAGCCAAAACCACCCAGGCAATAAAGGAAAACGAGGCTCAGCGCACCCCAGATCGCAGGTGCCGCGTGGGGCAACTCAAGGCGCCAGAAGACGCGCCATGGCGTCGCGCCCAACGTCCGGGCCACGTCAAACTGGGCCGCACTCTGGCTCGCGAAGCCAGCCACGCCGGCTCGAATCACCAGACAAAGATTGAAAAAGAGGTTGCCCGCAATGAGGAGCCACGGTGACTCAGTGGCGTCCCAAGCCAACCACTGACCCAACAGCCCTTGTGGCCCCCACCACGCCAACACACCCATGGCCGCGACCAATGTGGGCACCACAAACGGCAGCATCAGGGTTTGCAATAACAGGCCACGGCCGACAAAGTCCCAGCGGGCAATGACCCAAGCAACGGGGATACCAAGCATCGCAGCAAGCCCCGTGGTGATCGATGCCTGAACCAACGACCATGTGATGCGGGCGCTCAAATAGTCGTCAGCCCAAACCTGCCACCAACCCAGCCAAAAACCGCCGACCGCCTCGCCAGTTGTGGCCGTCGCAGTTGCCCCAAACCACATCAACTGCAGCGTGGGTAGGACGGCCAACCCGCCAATGAGCAGCGCTGGCCCGAGCCCAAGTAGCAGTGGGCGCCAGGGGATCAACGCACCACGATTTGGTTGAATTGACGTATCCATTCCCGTGAGTCGCGCGCCAACACATCGGCATCAACCGCTTTCACCGTTGGCGCAGTCCCCGCGTGCGTCATGACCGCTGCCAAAGGGGTCGCATTGCTGACCGGCCACATCCACATGGTGGTTTGCAACGCAGTTTGCGCCTCGGCACTGCGCATGAAGCGCATGAACGCGACAGCCGCCTGCGTTGTCGCCGTATTCGCTGGGCCACCCTCAACCAACGCAATGCCCTCGACTTGGGCGTAAACGCCACCGTTCAGGTTCAAATTCGCTGTGGGTGACTCGGTCAAGGGTTTGTCGCTGTAAAACACCTCGGCTGCAGGGCTCGTGAGGTAGCTCACGACCATGGGACGCGTCCCACCATTGCGCGTGAAGTCCTTGTAGTAGGCGTCACTCCAACTGCTGGACACTTTGACGCCGTTGGCACGCAACGCTTTCCACCACGCCCACACACCAGCCCCCTGGCTTTGAACCGTTGCACTCAAAAATGCCAAACCAGGGCTGCTGGTTGCGGGGTTTTGCACCACCAACAATTTGGCATAGGTCGGCTCTGCCAACTGGCTGAGCTGGGTGGGCAACGCCACTTTGTTTGCAGCAAACCACGCCTTGTCGATGTTCAAGGTTACAAATCCGTAGTCGATCGGTAGCCAATCGGTGGCGGCCGTGGCCTGCGGGTCAACCGCTTTGACCTGAGCGCTCAGGGGTAGTGCCAAAAGGGACGCTGGCAATGGCGCCAACACGCCGGCCTTGCGCGCGCGGGGCAACATGGCGTTGTCAATGCCGAAGACCACGTCGGCGATCGGGGCCTCTTTGCTGAGAATCAGTTTGTTCAGCATCTCACCAGCGTCGCCGCCTTTAATGAGCGTGAGTTTGACGCCCGCATCAGCCTCAAATTTGGCGAGCAGCTCTTTGGGCATGTCGAATGAGCTGTGCGTAATGACACGCAGGGGGGTTGGGGCGTCGGCCGCCATCACAGTGACGGGTAACGCGGCCAGCGCTGCAAGCGCCAAACCAGCCAATGAACGACGTTTCATAACCGCTATCCTTTTAAGCAAATAAAAAAGCCACGCAGGTGGCGTGGCAGATAGCGGCTGTGGTGCCTTTTGGGGCAACCACCTTGCAGTCGTGTCACGCTCCCTCCGCTGGTACCAACCAGATCAGGTTCATGGGGACTCTCTCAGTGCAGCGCTTTCGCGCCGGACACCCCCGGTGATTGCCGAATTTTACGCCATTTGGTCCCCCGCACAAACCCTATCCCCGTCAGCAAAATTTGGCTCACGTCGCCATTTAGAATGAGGGGTGAACATCATTTTTTACTTGGAGACCCCTATGTTGACAATCAAGAAGTCACTCGCACTCGGTGCCATCGCACTGGGTTTGTCTTTTGGCGCCAGCGCCAAAGACTGGAAAGAAATTCGCGTCGCAATCGACCCGACATACAAACCTTTCACCTACAAAACAGATGACGGCAAACCCACTGGTTTCGACGTCGACGTTGCACAGGCGCTCTGCGATGAGTTGAAGGCCAAGTGTGTCTTCGTTGAACAGCTGTGGGACAGCATGATCCCCGGCCTACAAGCCCGCAAGTACGACGCCATCATTTCGTCCATGTCCATCACGGCTGACCGCGAAAAAGTTGTGGCCTTTACCGGCAAGTACTACAACACCCCTTCACAAGTGGTGCTCAACAAAAACATCAAGACCGACGGCTCACCCGCCAGCCTGAAGGGCAAAAAGCTGGGCGTTCTGAAAGGCTCTACGCAAGAAAAATACGCCAAAGGCGAGTTGGCAAAGGCCGGCGTTGAGATCCTCTCGTACGACGCTCAGGATCAGGTTTACTTGGACATCAAAGCGGGTCGCTTGGACGGTACGGTGGCTGACGTGATCGAAGTTAAAGGCGGTTTCTTGGATACGGCCGATGGCAAAGACTACGTTTTCGTCGGTAAGACACTCGGCTCCTACGTGAACTACTTCGGCAAGGGTGCCGGTATCGCTGTGCGCAAACAGGACAAAGAGCTGCGGACCGCTTTGGACAACGGCATCAAGACACTGCGCAAGAACGGCCAGTGGCAAAAGATCAGCGACAAGTACTTCGCTGGCACCGATATCTGGGGCGATTAATTGAAACTTGACGGCTACATCACCAGCATCCTTGAGGGCTCACTGTTATCGATACAGGTCGCCCTCGGTGCGCTGGTTGTCGCCGTCATTCTGGGTTTGGCTGGCGCGTCAGCCAAACTGTCCCAGCGTAAGCCACTGGTGTGGTTGGGTAGTGTTTACTCAACCATCATCCGTGGCATCCCCGATTTGGTTTTGATGTTGCTGATTTTTTATGGCGGCCAAATTGGTTTGAACATCCTTTTAGAGTCGGTCGGCTACACCGACTACGTCGAGATCAACCCCTTTGCAGCGGGACTGATCACCATCGGATTCATTTACGGCGCCTACATGACGGAGACATTCCGAGGCGCCATCTTGGCGATACCCAAGGGCCAAGCCGAAGCTGGCCTGGCATACGGTATGAGCCGCTCACGGGTGTTTTTCACCATCGTTTTGCCACAGATGGTGCGCCTGGCGCTCCCTGGCTTCACCAACAACTGGTTGGTGCTGATCAAGTCAACGGCACTCGTGTCAATCTTGGGTTTACCCGACATGACTTACCTTGCCAAACAGGCGGGCGCAGCGGCGCGCGGCGAAGTCCCCAACGCCCCCTTGCTTTTCATGGCCTTTGCGGCACTGATTTACCTGGTATTCACAACCGTCTCTCTGATTGCGCTGCGCCAATTAGAAAAGCGATACACCGTCGGCGTGAAGCGCCTGGCGGCCTGATCGCAGGCTGACCGCGTATGCAATTCGACGTCATTTTCACCGCCGAAGCCCTGCAACTTTACTGGCAGGGACTGATTGGCACACTCGAAATTTTGATCGCTTGTCTCATCGTGGGTGGTGGCTTATCGATCCCATTGGCGGTGTTGCGGGTGTCACCCAGCGCTTGGATCCGCGGGCCGATTTGGCTCTTCACGTATGTGATCCGCGGAACGCCTCTGCTTATTCAGGTCTACATCATCTACTACGGTGTCGCCCAGCTTGATTGGATTCAGGCTCGTTGGGATGACAGCTGGCCATGGACTGGATTCAAAGACGCTTTTTTCTGCGCCGTCTTGGCATTCTCTTTAAACACCTGCGCCTACACCATTGAAATGCTGGCTGGCGCCATCCGTGACACGGCGCCCGGCGAGATCGAGGCGGCGCAAGCCATGGGTTTTTCCCGCCTGCAAACACTGCGTCGAATCGTCTTACCATCCGCCATGCGACGTGCGCTGCCAGCCTACTCCAATGAAGTCATCATGATGCTGCACAGCACCTCATTGGCCAGCACCGTCCCAGCGATCTTCGATATCACCGGGGCTGCTCGCAGCATCTACTCCGATTACTACCTGCCCTTTGAGGCCTTCATCACGGCAGGTCTGATTTACTTGGTTTTGACCTTTGCGCTGGTCGGCCTTTTCAAGCTGGCAGAAAACCACTGGTTGGCCTATCTGCGGCCCCAACGCTGAACCGACCATGCAGGTTAAAACACACCCCCTTGTAAGCCCTGCCACGGGCACACAACGTCAAGTGATCAGTTGGCATTACGGTGCCGCTGATGCACCAGGTCCTCACGTCTACCTGCAAGCCAGCTTGCACGCCGACGAGCTACCCGGTATGTTGGTGCTGCAACATCTCAAACATTTACTTGATGCGGCAGACGCATCGGGACAACTCAAGGGCCGTGTAACGGTTGTGCCCGTTGCCAACCCGATTGGGCTTGACCAAACGCTGATGTACGCGCAGTTGGGCCGTTTCGAATTGGGCAGCGGAAAAAACTTTAACCGTCACTACCCCAATTTGGCCGCAATCATCACGCCAATGATTGCTGACCAACTGGGCAGCGACGCCCAGCAAAACACCCGCATCATCCGTGACGCGATGCACGCATGGTTGCGGGCACAAACGCCGCGGTCGGAATTGGAGTCGCTGCGCAACACACTGCTGGACCTGGCTGTCGATGCCGATGTTGTTTTAGATTTGCACTGCGACTTCGAAGCGGTGATGCACCTTTACGTCGAGGCGCCGTACCTCGTGCAGGCTGAGCCCCTCATGCGACACATGCGCGCAGAAACCGTGCTGTGGGCCAACGACGATGTCGACGCCACCATGGTGGGAGATCTCAGCGGCGGACTTTGCTTTGACGAGGCACTCAGCAGTGTTTGGTGGCGACTGCGCGCCGCGTTTCCGCAGTTGCCCATCGATCTGGCCTGCTTATCAAGCACGATCGAGTTAAGGGGACAGCAAGACGTCAGTCACGCATTGGCCGGCATGGACGCGCAAAACCTGATGGCTTATTTCAAGCACATTCAAGTGATTGATGGCACCCCCGACCCTCTGCCACCGGCCCTTTGTCATGCCACGCCATTGGCTGGATCGGAAACCCTAGAGGCGCCGCACCCTGGCGTTTTGGTCTACCTCAAGCAAGTTGGCGAGCGGGTTAAGGTCGGCGATGCGGTCGCACAAATCGTCGAGCCCTTCACCGGCAAGACCACGGATATTTGCGCAACAGTTGCTGGCACACTTTACGCGCGGCAGGTTCTGCGATGGGCAACAACCGGGCTCGACATCGGCAAGATAGCAGGAGCTGAGGCTTTTAAAACCGGACAGCTGCTTAGCGCCTGAACGACAAAAGAACGACAAAACACACGATGACCGCTCAACTGACCGTTACCGACCTACACAAAAGCTACGGCGCCAATGAGGTCCTGAAAGGCGTCTCGCTGCAAGCCAACGCCGGCGACGTGATCAGCATCATTGGCTCGAGCGGATCGGGTAAATCAACCTTTCTGCGCTGCATCAATTTGCTTGAAAACCCGCACGCGGGTGTCATCACGCTCGAGGGTGAGACCTTGGCCTTGACCAAGGGAAAAGACGGCATGTTGCAGGCCACCCACAAACGGCAGCTGCAGTTGTTTCGAGCCAAATTGGCGATGGTGTTTCAACACTTCAATTTGTGGGCGCATCTCAACGTGCTCGACAACATCACGGAAGCCCCCATCCACGTGCTGGGTGTTTCAAAGACGGAAGCGCAGGCGCGTGCCCGTCATTACCTAGAAAAGGTTGGCCTGAGCGGCGCAGAGAAGAAATACCCGAGCCATCTGTCAGGCGGTCAACAGCAGCGGGTTGCGATCGCACGAGCGCTCGCCATGGAGCCCGCCGTCATGCTCTTTGACGAGCCCACCTCCGCGCTTGATCCCGAGCTTGTCGGCGAGGTGTTGCGTGTGATGCGCGGTCTTGCCGATGAGGGTCGCACCATGGTGGTCGTCACGCATGAAATGGGTTTCGCCCGCGAGGTCTCCAACCAGGTCATCTTTCTTCATCAAGGCTTGGTTGAAGAAAGCGGCGACCCCAAGCAAGTGCTGAGCGCACCTCGTAGCGATCGCCTGCGTCAATTTTTATCGGGCAGCCTGAAATAAAGGTGTCCGCGCGCATCCCACCATACGCCTCGTTGCAGGCCCTGATGGGTTTGCTCAGGACTTACGCATGGGGTGAAATCAAGCAACAGCCTTGGCGCACCCTCAGCGTTGTGGTGACGATCGCGTTGGGAGTGGCCCTGGCATTGGGTGTTCACTTGATCAACCACTCAGCCCTGAACGCATTCAGTCAGGCCAGCAACACCGCCCAGGGAGCGCCCGATTGGACACTCAGGAGTCGCTCGGATGCGCCGTTGCCTTTCAACGCGTGGACACGCCTCCAACAACAACCCGACATCACGTTGATGGCGCCAGAGGTCGAGGGGGTCGTCCGTTTGCGTGTGTCAAACAACCCGGAAGTCACTGTACCGCTCACCCTCATCGGCATGGACACGTTGGCACAAGCCGGGTTCAATCCAGCGCAATTGCCACAAAGCGCAGCCACGACCGATCGGTTGGCGTTTTTCGCACCCGACAGCATTTACCTCAACGCCGATGCCTTGGCGCTGTGGTCAACACCGCCAAAAGCAATTGACGTCTTCGTCGATGGTCAATGGGTCAGCCTGGCAATCAGAGGCCGCGTCGCGCATACGGGATCGGTAGCGGGTGTCATGGACGTTGCGGCGGCCCAAGCCCTCCTGGGTCTCGGTGATGACCTTCACCGCATACAGATTCGCGTGAGTGGGGACGTTGCAGGACTCACCGCCAGCGCCCTCGCGACCCGTTGGCAATTGTCAGAACAATGGGTCTTGCAAGCGCCCTCGCAAAGTGCAAACCAGCTTGCGCGCATGACGCAGGCTTACCGAGTGAATTTGACCGTATTGGCACTCGTCGCGCTTTTTACAGGCACTTTTTTGGTCTTCGCGGCATTGTCTTTGAGCGTCACCAAACGCTTGTCCCAATTCGCACTGCTCGGTATCTTGGGTCTGACGCGCCCCGAGCGTTTACGCGTCGTCCTGAGTGAAGCTGCCATTCTGGGCCTGCTCGGCAGCGCATTGGGTGTGGTCCTGGCCGCGGCGCTGGCGACCACGGCACTTCGCACCCTGGGCGGCGACCTGGGCAGCGGCATGTTTTCTGGGAACACCACGACCCTGCAATGGGATGTGCCCGCCACCCTGCTGTTCATGATTCTCGGGATCACAGCCACCTTACTGGGGGCCTGGTGGCCAGCCCAACGCGCGGCCAACCTGCAACCAGCCATGGCCATCAAAGGCCTTAGCGTTCAGGAAAATGTCGCCCCCAAACGGCAGCTTTGGATGGCTGCCGTGACACTCGTGATCAGTGCCGCCCTCTGTTTACTGCCCCCGATTGCCGGCATGCCACTGGGGGCCTATATCGGTATCGCGCTTCTCCTGCTGGGCGCCATGATCGGCCTACCGCCGCTGGTGACGTGGCTGCTCGCAAAGGCACCACGCATGTGGTTCGAGCACCATCTACCGTTACTGGCGCTGAGTCGGGCACAACGGATTCCGCACACTGGCGCAACGGCCATCAGCGGGATTGTTGCCAGCTTGGCTCTGGCTGTTGCCTTGACCGTGATGGTGGGCAGTTTTCGGTTTTCCGTCAGCCAGTGGTTGGATACGGTACTCCCCGCTGACCTCTACTTGCGCACCAGCGCCCCAGGTCGCAACGATGCGACGCCCCTGTTCAATGACGCTGTGGTGTCGGCATTAAAGGCGGCACCAGGCGTCGCAAGCGTGCGGGGTCAACGGATCACCGAGGTGATCATCGACGCCGAAAGCCCACCGGTCACCATCATGGCCCGCCAGCTTCCGCGTCTGGCCAACGGTCATCCCAGCGATACACCACTGGTCAGCACCGTCCCAAACGCGACTGCCATGCGCACAGCCGATACCTATCCCGTTTGGATCAGTGAGGCCATGCGTGACCGCTTTGAGCTGACGCTCGGCGCGCCGATTCCAGCGCTCGCCGTGGCGCTACCCGGACGAACCCCGCTCGTCGCAGGTATTTGGCGCGATTACGCCCGGCAAAGTGGCAGCATTGTGATTGACCACGCCGACTACGCCGCGCTGACGGGCGAGCGTCGCTTTTCAGACCTCGGCATCACACGGACACCCAACAACGCCAACGCCCCATCGGTTGATGTGTTGCAAACCACCGTTCGGGACATCGTCGCCGATCAGCTCGGACCTGCGGTTGCCAACGATCTGTTGATCACTGCATCAGACGCCATCCGCGCCGCTTCACTGCGTATTTTTGACCGCAGCTTCGCGATCACAACCTGGTTACAAATGGTGGCCATTGGCATCGGCCTATTCGGCATCGCCAGTAGCTTCAGCGCGCAGGTTTTGACGCGCCAAAGGGAGTTTGGCATGCTGATGCACTTGGGCTACACCCGTGGCCAGCTGCAGCGCATGGTCACTGCCGAAGGCCTGATCTGGAGCGTCATCGGTGGGTTCGTGGGCGCCGCGCTGGGGCTGATCGTGAGTGCGGTGTTGGTCTTTGTGGTGAACCCTCAGAGTTTTCATTGGACCATGGACTGGCAGATCCCCTGGACGGCAGTCGGCGCGATGGTCGCTGCGGTTTTAATCAGCGGCACAGGGACGTGTTGGTTCATCGCGCGTCAAACCCTGCGCCAGTCGATGGTGCAATCGGTCAAACAAGATTGGTAACTGAATGCAACGCCTGCCAACACTTTTCAGTACCGGCAACATGCCCGCTTTCCTGGCCTCACGCCGTCGATTTCTGGCGGGACTTCCCATCGCTGCTTTGGCGGGTGGCCTACTGCCGTCCCCTGCACAGGCTGCAGGCCTTGGTTTTCCGCGCGACCATGGGGTGCATACCGACTTTGACATTGAGTGGTGGTACCTGACCGGTTACTTGTATCCCGCGGTTGCGCAGCCATCACAAAGCCCACCCACAGGCTTTCAGATCACGTTTTTTCGAAAGCGTATCGACAGCACGCAACGCCTCGCCCAGCGATTGGCTGCCAAACACCTCGTGTTCGCCCATGCCGCCATAACAATGCCTGCGAGCGACGGGCGCCCAGCTGCTTTTTTCCACGACCAACGATTGGCACGTTGGAATGGCCAGTCACCACCGCGCGATGATGGGCGCTCCCCCGTGTTTGTGTCAGACACCCACATGGCCGTGCGACTGGGTACTGGCGCTACCGCCTGGCGCTTTGACACCCAAGACATCGCCGCGCGCGGGCGCTCGGCGTTCAAAGCCAGCGTCACCACAAAAGGCTTCGCCCTCGCCCTTGATGTGCGACCGACCCAAAATACCGTGCTGCAGGGGCAACAAGGTTTGTCTCAGAAAGGGCCGGATCCCCGCTCAACCAGCTGGTACACCACTGACCCACAATTGGCACTCACAGGCGATCTGACCGTGTCCGACCGCACGACAAAAGGCATGACAGGCGTGGCTTGGCTAGACCATGAATGGAGTCAGGGCTTCATGCCACCTGACGCCGTGGGTTGGGATTGGATTGGCATGAACTTCGACAACGGCGCCGCTCTCACCGCCTTTCAACTGCGCGATCGGGCAGGTCACGCGGTGTGGACAGGGGGCTCGTGGCGTTCCGGGCCAAACGATACCGTTCGGTCTTTTGGTCCCGGCGACCTTCAATGGTCGCCACAAGGCATTTGGAAAAGTCCGACGACCGGCATCAGTTATCCCCTCACCTGGCGCATCGAAACCCCACAAGGGGTGTTTACCGTGGCGCCGATTGCGCCCAATCAAGAACTGGACAGCCGTGCCACCACTGGGACCATTTATTGGGAAGGCCTGAGCGCCTTGCGCGATAATTCGGGACGTCGCGTCGCGTGGGGCTACCTTGAGATGACGGGCTATGGTGACCCTTTAACAATCTAAACATGACCACACAAACGACAACTGCTCAACCCACGCGCACCAAATCTGCCGGTCTGGCCGCGCTCATTCCTTTTGTGAAACCGTATCGCCTGCATGCGTTGGGTGCTCTGGTGCTGTTGGTGTGTGCTGCCGTCACAACGCTGATTTTTCCTGCCGCCCTGCGCGAGCTCATTGATGGTGGCATCGCTAACTTGAACAACCCAAATGGTGATGGCAAAGAGGCGTTGGCGGGGTACTTCTCTGCGCTCCTTGGCGTCGCGTTGGCATTGGCCGTTTTCTCATCCGCTCGCTTTTACATGGTGAGCTGGCTGGGCGAGCGTATCACCGCCGACCTGCGTCAAGCCGTCTATAACCGCGTGCTGCAACAAAGCCCGCAGTTTTTTGAAAACACCCCAACTGGCGAGGTCCTGTCGCGCTTAAGCGCCGATACCACCCTGATCCAGACAGTCGTTGGTTCCTCGCTAAGCATGGGCTTGCGCAACGCCGTAATGGGCATTGGTGCTTTGGGCATGCTGGTTTGGCACCACCCTTTGATGATGGCGCAAGTGGCCATCGGGTTGCTACTGGTCATCGCACCCAGCGTTTGGATGGGCCGACGCGTGAGGCGCCTGTCACGCGCCAGCCAAGACCGTGTGGCCGATGCCAGCGCCTTGGCCAGCGAGATTCTCAACGCGATCACCGTGGTACAGAGCTTTACCGCGCAGGTGCGCGAGGGCCTGCGTTTCAAGCAGGCAACAGACAACGCGTTTCATGCGGCATTGCGCCGAACGAAGGCACGCTCATGGCTGGTTGGCTTCATCATGTCCGCCACCTCGGCCGCCCTGTTATGGGGTCTGTATCAAGGCACGCTTGCCGTCGTCTCGGGTGACATCACGGCTGGAGAATTGGGTCAGACCGTGTTTTATGTGTTGATTTTGGCCGGTGCGTTCGCGGTTTTAGGCGAAGTTAGTGGTGACTTACTTCGAGCCGCAGGCGCCAGCGAGCGTCTCATTGAGCTGCTTCACCACACGCCGGCTGTCCCTCAACCGGCCCAACCGATACCGCTGCCTCGTAACCCAGAGAGCGCTCAGGGCAAGGGCATGGCCGTCAGCATTGAGGCCATCCAGTTCAGCTACCCGTCTCGGCCAAACGCTTACGCACTCGATGGCTTGACATTGGCGGTGGCACCCGGCACCACGACCGCATTGGTGGGCGCAAGTGGCGCCGGTAAGACAACCATCATTCAGTTGCTCCAGCGCTTCTACGATACGCAGGCCGGAGAGATCAAATTAAACGGGGTGGCCATCAAGTCCCTCGACCTGACCGATTTGCGCCAACACATCGGCGTGGTACCACAGGAGCCTGTTGTCTTTGCGGCAACCGCCTACGAGAATATTTTGTACGGGCGCCCCGATGCGTCCGAAGCCGATGTCATCGCAGCCGCAAAGGCCGCACACGCCGATGAGTTCATCACCCAGTTGCCCATGGGTTACCAAACGTTCATGGGTGAGCGCGGTGTGCGCTTGTCTGGCGGTCAACGCCAGCGGATCGCGATTGCCCGCGCCATCTTAAAGAACGCACCGCTCTTGTTGCTTGATGAAGCCACCAGTGCCCTCGATACGCAAAGCGAAAAGCTGGTGCAAGCCGCGCTTGACCACGCCATGCGAGACCGCACCACCATTGTTGTGGCGCACCGGTTGTCCACCGTGCAGCGCGCTGATCGCATCGTGGTCCTGGAGGCGGGCAAGGTCATTGAGTCGGGTACCCACCAGGTGCTGATGGCCAAAGGGGGGGCCTATGCCGCTTTGGCCCAGGCGCAGTTCCAAACCGAGGGCACCTAACGTGTCCGCACTGAAAGTTTTATTTGTGTGCATGGGCAATATCTGCCGCAGCCCCACGGCTGAGGGCGTTTTGCGGCACCATGCGCGACAAGCCGGTCTGTCAGAAAGCTTCGAGATTGACTCGGCGGGGACGCACAACTACCACCCCGATGCACCGCCTGATTCCCGCAGTCAAACCCATGCCAAGCAGCGTGGCTATGACCTGAGTGATCTACGAGCCAGGCAAATTACCGATGCCGACTTCCATCGCTTCGACCTGATCTTGACCATGGACTGGGACAATCAAGCGTTGGCTGAGGCCGCCAGTCCTGCTGAGATGCGTCCCAAAATCCGGCGCTTTGCCGAATTTTTCCTGACGCATGATGACGCAGTGATTCCCGACCCTTACTACGGCGGTGATGCAGGCTTTGAACATGTGCTGGATCTATGCGAAGACGGCGCGCGCGGACTCATTAAATACGCCCTCACAAAAAAAGCCACGGCATAACCGTGGCTTTTTAATGGGATCTCGGCGAGATCAGCTCAACATGTCTGCCCAAATGTTGTGTGCCCAGTTCATGGCATAAACCCCTTCAAGCTTGTTCGCCTCAGGCGTTAGGCCACCCGAGCCTTGCACCGTCAACATGGTCTTTTTCTCGACGTTGTAGCTGTGAACACTCGCCACGTGTACCACCTCGTCTGCGGTCACGAAGCTGTAGCAAGTGTTGGCATAAACCGGCGACGAGGGAACCTCTTGCCCGGTCATCATCGCCACCACGGCAGCCGCACACGTTTTACCGTGCTGGTTCGCCATGTGACCTGATTTCGGCATCCCCGGCGCACCTTGGATCGAATCGCCAAGGACGTGCACGTTCTTTTGCGCGACGGACTCGAAGGTGAGGAAGTCAACCTCGCACCACCGGTTATCCAAGGTCGTTAAACCAGCGGTACGGGCAATGGTGCCTGCACGCATTTCAGGAATGACGTTCAGGACATCGGCCTTCATGTCGTCATTGAAGTCAAACTTCAAGGTCTTGGTTTGAACGTCGACATCGATGACCTTGTGGTTGGGCCGGTAGTCGATATAGCCGTTGTAATGATCGGCCCACGCCTTCTTAAAGAGCTTACCTTTCGAGACCACATCTTTATTCGCATCGAACAAGACAACTTTGCTGCGAGGCTTTTCTCGTTTGAAGTAGCCAGCAATTTGACAGGCACGCTCGTAAGGTCCGGGCGGGCAGCGGTAAGGGCCCAACGGGACCGACATGGCAAACACACCGCCGTCAGGCATCGCCTCAAGCTGCTTGCGCAGCGTGGCTGTCTGCGGGCCTGCCTTCCAGGCATGCATGACCTTTGATTGCGCATCGGCGTTGTTTAAGCCGGGAATTTTGTCGTACATGAAATCAATACCGGGCGATACGATCAAGCGGTCATAGGCCAGGGTGCTTCCACCGGCGAGCGTGACCGTACGCTTTTTCGCATCAACTGCAACGACGGTATCGCGAACCATCTGAATACCGTGGCGTCCTTTGAGGTTGTCATACGACGTTGTGATGTCGGCCATTTGCTTAACACCGCCGAGGACCAGGTTGGAAATGGGGCACGACACGAAGGCGGGATTGGGCTCGACCAACGTGACATCGATTGCGCCCTCCGACCACATCCGGATGTACTTGGCTGCTGTGGCCCCAGAGAAGCCGCCGCCGATCACGACGACCTTGCCCTTCGAGCCACCCACTGTGGCACAACCCGCGCTCAAGCCCAATGCGGTCAAGCCCGCGCCAGCACCGACAGAATGAATAAATTGACGACGTTTCATGATGGGTGACCTCGCTTTACTTTTGTGCCGCAAAAAATGCTGCCATGGCAGCGATCTGCGCGTCGGTGTAACCCTTCGCGATCTGATGCATGATCGTCGCCTGCCGCTCGCCCGACTTGAATGCCGCCATTTTTTTGATCAACTCGTCAGCAGGTTGTCCGGCAAGCGAGACCGCTGTCCCTTCAGCGCGTCCGTTGGTGCCGTGGCAATTGGCACAAGCGGATGCCCACTGCTTGACCTGCAAGTCTTGAGCCATCGAGGGGGATGCGACAAGTAACAACGCCGAGAAAGTGGCAGCGAGTAACTTCGGTATGAGACGCATGGAGATTCTCCTAGTCATGGGTAAACAATCAGAATATTCGGAGGCTCCGATATTCTGTGTTCCATGCTATCGAGGCACTCGCCTGTTCTCAATAAGGGGAAACCTTAGCCGCCGCCCCGCTGCATGTAGAGATCGAAGCGTCGCATGAATGTGTAACGCTGCGCCGCGTCTTGATTGGCAAACGTGAAAGTCACGATCAAGCGCGGAATGCTGGCAAGTGCGATCACCCGAGGGGCTCCGACTTGCCAATCGATTCGTAAACCACCATCCGAGAAACGGATATCGGCTGACGAAT
>ENA-UPTJ01000042-UPTJ01000042.1-marine-metagenome-genome-assembly--contig:-NODE-42-length-79454-cov-13.697906_pt1 | contig 79454 bp, 80 predicted proteins | sample MGYA00238168_ERZ767080 | MGnify/ENA primary metagenome ERZ767080 (study PRJEB28935, sample SAMN06266237) | marine metagenome | isolation source: Columbia River Estuary | place: USA:Columbia River Estuary... | reverse complement strand
ACTTGGCTACGAACCAAGGGGTCGTGGGTTCGAATCCTGCCAGCCGCACCAACTTTTATAAGTTCAATAAAAGGGTTGCAAACATTGTTTGCAACCCTTTTTGCGTTGTGTTGAACGCTTTGTGCGAACCTGATTTGCCAACCATTGACGGGTGTGCCATTGACTGAAAATTTATCTTTTGCGATTGATGATCCGGATGACGAGGACGACGCCTCTGCATCGACCGATGCGGCGCAGCCTTTCAAGAACTACATCACCAAAGCGGGTGAAGCCCGCCTTCGCGCCGAGCTGCTGCAACTCTTGGACGTTGAGCGCCCGATCGTGGTTGAGGCCGTTCATTGGGCCGCTAAAAATGGCGACCGATCAGAAAATGGTGATTACATCTACGGCAAAAAACGCCTTCGTGAAATTGATCGGCGACTGCGGTTTTTAACCAAGCGTTTGGCGATTGCCACGGTTGTCGATACGACGGCGAATGCCGGCATCGATCAGGTGTTCTTCGGTGCAACAGTGACTTACACCGTGGTGGCTGGAGACGATGCAGGCGCCACCATCACTGTGCAGATTGTGGGCGTTGACGAGGTGCAGCACGAGCTGGGGCAGATCAGTTGGATATCGCCAATCGCCAAAGCAATACTCAAAGCGCACGTGGGAGATGAGGTTCGTGTGCAAACACCATCGGGCCCTCAATTACTGTGCATCGATGATGTGCAATACCTCGCCTCAGATCCCGTTGCGTAGCAACAGGTAGAGCGCCGTTCCCAAACCAATGCTGAGCAGTGCCTTGCGCTGCCACCACTGCATGGCGATGACGACGCCAAGCGCGAGGATCTCAGGCCACAAGCGCCCATCCCAGCTGCCTGAAATATCCAGCACGCTGTGAAGGGTCAGTAGCACCATGATGCTGAGCGGCAAGAAGCGCCCGAGGCGCGTCACCTGTGGGTGCTTTTGTAGCCACCGGCCTGTCAAAAATGGCGTCGCCCGGATGCCGAAGGTCACCACCCCCATGGCCAAGATCACCAGTGCGATGTAGGCCTCATCGCTCATGACTGATCCAATCGAGCATGATGGCTGCCCCAACGCTAAGGGCTATCGACAGCAAGAGCGCCTGTTGTGGCGCAACGAGCCAAGCAACCGGGTAAGCGGCGAGCGCCACCCAGAGGGGCTTTGGGCTGCTTCGCGCTCGCCACTGTTCCACAACCAAGACGGCGAACAGCGCGACCAGTGCGAAGTCCAAACCCGCAAGTTGGGTTTGTGCCTGGCTACCCAGAAGCGCGCCAATGGCTGTGCCGCTGACCCACCACAGTTGGTTGATGAGGGTGAGCCACACGCGCTGTGCTGTCGACGTTTCTGGCGGCAGGGTGGTGAGCACTGAGTAGGTCTCATCGGTCAGACCAAAAACCATGTAAGCCCTCGCAATCGGATGCTGGGGTAAGGCATGCAGAAGCGAGAGTCCGTAAAAGACATGGCGCAAATTGACCACCAGCGTTGCCAGTGCAATCGATCCGACCGACAGTCCCGCAGACAACATGGGGATCATCATGAACTGCGAGGCGCCGGCGTAAACCCAAATGCTGCTGGCGATTGCGAGCCACCACGGCCCGCCCGCCTGCACAAATAAAAAGCCGAAGACGGCGCCAAGGGGGACGTAGCCGACGGCTACCGGTACCGATAAAAGCAGTGGGGATGGCCCCGCCGTTGTGAGCGATACCGACACGTCAGCCGCGAACCTTGTGTCGATGGGCGCGTAAGACCGATGGCGTCCGCTTCACGGCACGCAGCACATCCGCTAAGTGCCTGCGATTGCGAACAGCAACCGTGAAGCGCAATTCCACTTGGTTTTGGTCGTTGCCCATGTCAACGTGGGTGATGTCGGCTTCCGCGCTGGTCAGCGCAGCGGCAACGCGCGCCAAAACGCCTTTACCGTTATCAACACTGACAAGCAGCTTTGATTCAAATGGGCGTGTGGGTTCGTCGGACCATTCGACGGGTAAGAATCGCTCGCTGTCGCGTTGCAGCAGGCGGCGCCCTGTGGGACATTCCACCGTGTGCACCGCAAGCCCGTCACCCCGTCCCAAGTAACCCACGATTCGGTCGCCTGGAATCGGTTGGCAGCATTGCGCGTACAAGACAGATGCGCCTTCCGTGCCGTCCAATGTGAGGACGCCTTGCCCAATCGTCTCATCGGTTTGGCCCGCGAAGCGGGCGGATGTGATGAGCATCATGTCGGGACGCAAGCCTTCTTCGGCCAGCAGGGTCGTTAACTTTTTGGCAATGATGCTGGCGATGCGTTTGCCCAAGCCCAAATCACTGTAGAGCTCGTTGATCGTTTTGTTACCCGCAAAGCGCAGTAGTTTTGCCCAAACGTCCTCGTGTTTGATTTCATCTGGCAGCTGCCCGATGCCCTCTGCACGAAGCGATTGTCTGAGCATTTTGACGCCCAGTTCGCGTGACTGGTCATCTTCCAATTGCTTGAGGTAGTTGCGAATTTTTGATCGCGCACGTCCCGTTTGAACGAAGGTCAGCCATGCCGGATTGGGCCCGGACATGCTGGCGGTTTCGATGCCAACAACATCCCCGTTTTGCAACTCAGACCGCAGCGGTGCGGGCTCGCCGTTGATGGTCGCCGATACGGCGTGCTGCCCCACGTCGGTGTGGATGGCGTAGGCGAAGTCGACAGCGGTGGCACCCCTTGGCATCGACAAAATTTTGCCCTTGGGCGTGAAAACGTACACCGAGTCGGGGAACAGGTCGATCTTGATGTGATCCCAAAACTCAGCGGCATCGCGCGTCTCTTGCTGAATGTCGAGCATGGATTGAACCCATTGGGCACTGAGGCGCTCGCCCTCGGTCCCTTCAGGGTTGTCGGCTTTATAGAGCCAATGCGCGGCAACGCCTGACTCGGCCACGAGGTTCATCTCGATGGTCCGCAGCTGAATCTCGATGTTGATGCCAGCAGGCCCCACCAGTGTGGTGTGCAGGGACTGATACCCATTCACCTTGGGGATGGCGATGTAATCTTTGAAGCGGCCAGGGACGGGCTTGTAAATTTGATGCAACAAACCCAACGCGGTATAGCAATCGATCAAGCTGGGTAACAGCACCCGAAAGCCATACAAATCACTCACCTGAGAGAAGCTCAAGTGCTTCTCATGCATCTTGTTGTAGATTGAATAAAGCGTTTTTTCGCGCCCTTGTACGTCGGCATAGATGTTGTGGTTAGCCAATGCCGTTAAGACGTCAGTCTTCACCCGGTCAATCAAATCATTGCGACGCCGACGTGCGCGGTCAACAGCCTTGGTCAGGGTTCGGTAGCGCCAAGGGTTGAGGAACTGAAACGACAGGTCTTGTAATTCGCGGTAGGTTCGGTCGAGGCCGAGCCGGTGTGCGATGGGTGCGTAGATGTCCGAGGTTTCTTCGGAAATGCGGCGCCATTTGCTGCGCGGCATGTCCCCCATCGTGCGCATGTTGTGGGTTCGGTCAGCGAGTTTGATGAGAATCACGCGCACATCGCGAGCCATCGCGAGCAACATCTTGCGGAACGACTCGGCTTGGTTTTCTTCACGGTTATCGAATTCAAGCTTTTCGAGTTTGGTGAGCCCGTCAACCAGATCGGCCACGCCCATACCAAAGCGTTCGGCCATTTCGATTTTGGTGATGCCGCAATCTTCCAGCACGTCGTGCATCAGCGCAGCCATGATCGCCTGCGCGTCCAGCTTCCAGTCCGCGCATAAACCCGCCACCGCAATGGGGTGGGTGATGTAGGGCGCACCGCTTTTACGCATTTGTCCGAGGTGTGCCTCGTCGGCAAAGCGATAGGCTTTGCGAACGTCGTCGATGTCGCTGTCGTTCAGGTAATCGATCTTTTTAAGCAGCGCGGCAAAGCTGGCTGCAGCGGCGGTTTGAACGGCCGTGCCCGACCCGCCCGGATGCGGGGCGGTAAGCTCTTCAGAAATCGCTTTTTTTGTGCGGGCCATAGCTGATACTTTAGCGCGTTGCTGGGCGCTCTTTGCCCTGTGGGGATTTTTGGGCAAAAAAAAGCACCCCGAAGGGTGCTGCTTTGCCGATGTGGCGGATCAGGTGGGTACCTTGCGCAACATCTCGAGGCCGACTTCGCCAGCGGCGATTTCGCGCAGGGCGGTGACGCCGGGCTTGTTTTTGGTCTCAACGCGGGCCGTGTGACCTTGGCTCAACATGCGTGCGCGGTAAGTGGCTGCCAAAACGAGTTGGAAGCGATTGGGGATCTTTTCCAGGCAATCTTCGACGGTGATACGGGCCATGATTGGACTCCAGTGTGTTCAAACGAAATTAAGGAACGACGGTGATACGGGTGCGCGAGAGTTAGTCAATGGAGTCGAGACTCGTGAGACCCAAACCGGTGAAGGTTTCTGAATGCAATCTGCGCTGCGCAGCGTACTTGAGTCGTTGGGCATGAACGATGGCTTTTAGGTCAAAAAGCGCTCGGTCAAACAACTCATTGATTATAACGTAGTGGAAATGCTGCGCATGGGCGATCTCATGGCGGGCATTGGCAAGCCGGACTTCGATCACATCGTCGGTATCCTCGGCGCGGCGTTCGAGGCGGGCGCGCAGCTCTTCCCAGCTGGGGGGCAGGATGAAGATCAGGACCGCATTGGCGTAAAGCTTCTTAATTTGCAGGGCGCCCTGATAGTCGATCTCCAGCACCACATCGGTGCCCTTGGCAATTTGATCGTCGATCGCCTGGCGTGAGGTGCCATAGGAGTTGCCGTGCACGTTCGCCCACTCGAGGAAGGCGTTGTCGCTGACCATGGCCTCAAACGCCTCGGGCGTGACGAAATGGTATTCCCGGCCATCTTTTTCTTGCCCCCTCGGGGCGCGCGTCGTGTGGGAGACGCTCGGGCTCACGCGCGAGTCCAGTTCCATGAGCGCCTTGACGAGGCTTGACTTGCCCGTGCCGCTCGGTGCGGCCACCACGTAGAGGTTGCCAGGGTAGTCGGAAATGGGCGTTTGGGCGGGGGCTGTCATTGTGGCGCGGCTCTTGGCCAAAGGATCAAAACGGTATTTTATCGCCTGTGGCTGGCTTCATTGGCGCCTACTCAATGTTCTGCACTTGCTCGCGCATTTGCTCAATCAACACTTTCATGTCGACCGAAATGCGGGTGAGCTCAAGGCTGGAGGATTTTGAGCCCAGGGTGTTGGCCTCCCGATGCAGCTCTTGGATGAGGAAGTCGAGTCGTTTGCCAAGCTCGCCACCCTTTGCCAGCAGGCGATCAATTTCGTCTAGATGGGAGTGCAGCCGGCTCACTTCCTCGGCAACATCAATGCGGATGGCGAAAGCGGTGGCTTCGCTGAGCGCCCGGTCTTGCGCGGCTTGTGCGGCGGTTGCGCTGGCATTTTGGCCCACATCGCCCATGGCAGCCTGCCAGCGCTCAAGAAATCGTTGGCGCTGCTGCTCCACGAGCTGAGGCACGAGGGGCTCGGCTGCTTTTGCAAGGGCGCGCATTTGTGCGGTGCGTTGGGTGATGGTTTCGGCCAGTCGGGTTCCCTCCTGCGCACGTGCTGCCATCAAGCCGGTGACGGCCTCATCAAGCAGTGCTTGGACGCGCTCGGTAACGGTGGGGTCGATGAGGTTGCCGCCACTGCCCATCTGCATGACTTGCGCGACGGTGAGTGGCGCCGCCGAATGGAGCACGGCGCGGATGGCGGTTTGGGCGTCCAGCAAACGCTCCAACGCGCCCTGATCTGGCACGGTCTGGGCACTGTCGTGTTGACGCTCTATCCAAGCGCGAACCTCGACTTTTCCGCGCTTGAGTTGCTTGGTGATGCGTTCGCGCAGTGCGGGTTCTGCGTTGCGCAGCTCATCGCTGACTCGGAAGCTCAGGTCAAGAAACCGGCTGTTGACGGACCGGATTTCGAGCCCAATACCCACCTGTTGGCCGACACCGGTTGTGGCGCTTTGCGTGGCGGGTGATTGGCAACTGGCATAGCCAGTCATGCTGTAAACGGGCATGGGGCGATCATTTCATAAACGGAAACCCCATTATCGCAGTCTGGGAAGACGGGCTGTGAGATCATTAAGGCTCTTAAAAACCAACCGTATCGACCGAGCACGACATGACCTACTTACGAACCGAAAACCGCGCCGCGGATGCACTGCGCCCCGTCCGGATCACCCGCCAATTCACGATTCATGCAGAAGGCTCGGTTCTGATTGAATTTGGGCAAACCCGCGTCTTGTGCACCGCCTCGGTTGAAGATCGTGTGCCACCGCACAAAAAAGGCAGTGGCGAGGGCTGGGTGACCGCCGAATATGGCATGTTGCCCCGTGCCACCCATACCCGCAGCAGCCGTGAGGCCGCGAAAGGGAAGCAGAGCGGTCGCACCCAAGAGATCCAACGGCTCATCGGTCGCTCCTTGCGTGCCGTTTTTGACCTAAAAGCCCTCGGCGAACGCACCATCACCCTGGATTGCGATGTGCTTCAAGCCGATGGCGGTACGCGTACCGCAGCGATTACGGGGGCTTTCGTCGCCGCCTCGGATGCGGTCGCTGGTTTATTGGCCAGCGGCGCACTGCAGCAAAGTCCGATTCGTGAGCCGATTGCGGCCATCTCCGTGGGTATCGTTTCGGGCACGCCCTTGTTGGACCTCGAGTACATCGAAGACAGCGCCTGTGACACCGACATGAACGTGGTGATGACGGCTGCCGGCCATTTCGTTGAGGTGCAGGGCACGGCGGAGGGCGCTGCTTTTTCCAGAAAAGAAATGGGGCAGTTGCTTGATTTGGCGGAGAAGGGGATCGCCGAGCTGGTCGCTCTGCAAAAGCAAGCGCTGGCAGGTCACACGTCATGAAGCTGGTTCTGGCGTCCAACAACGCGGGCAAATTGGGTGAGTTACAAGCGTTGCTGGCCCCGTTGGGCGTCTCGCTGATCGCTCAAGGCGAGCTCAACGTGCCTGAGGCGCCAGAGCCGCACAAAACGTTTGTCGAGAACGCGTTGGCGAAGGCGCGTAATGCCGCCCATCACACCGGCCTACCGGCGATTGCGGATGATGCCGGCTTGTGTGTTGATGCATTTGGCGGTCTGCCTGGCGTGGACACCGCCTACTACGCCACACAGTTTGGTTACCCCAAAGGGGACGATAACAATGTGCGCGCCTTGCTCGAACAAATGGCCGGCGTGACCGATCGGCGTGCCGCGCTTGTCAGCACGTTGGTTGCCGTTCGTCGGGTGGATGACCCTGAGCCCTTGATCGCCTCGGGGCGCGCGCCTGGGCTCATCACGACAGCGCCGATTGGCGACAATGGGTTTGGGTTTGACCCCGTCATGTGGCTACCCGAATTTCAAAAAACCTTTGCCCAACTGCCCACAGCGGTCAAGAACGCCAACAGCCACCGCGGTAAAGCCGCTCAGCAGATGTTGGCGCTGATGCAGTCGCGCTGGTTCGATTAAGGCCCGTTGTGTCCATCATCACCCTCACGCCAAGTGATGACATGGGTCAGGTGAATCCTGATCCTGTCCATCTCATGCGCCCCGGGCTTTTACAGCTCAGTGCCTTGCCGCCGTTGGCGTTGTATGTTCACTTGCCGTGGTGTATCCGCAAGTGCCCCTACTGCGATTTCAATTCCCACGCTTGGACTGCCGATGCCGGTGAGTTGCCCGAGGGGCCCTACCTCGACGCCCTGTGCGCAGACTTGGAAGCGGCGTTACCCCTGATATGGGGGCGCACGGTTCACAGCATATTTATCGGCGGCGGCACGCCAAGCCTCTTCTCGCCCCAGAGTATTGAGCGGCTTCTGGGCGACATTCGGGCGCGGCTAAAGCTGACCCCCGACTGCGAAATCACGATGGAGGCGAACCCCGGCACCTTTGAGCGCGAGCGCTTTAAGGCCTTTCGCTCAGCGGGTGTGACGCGCTTATCTATTGGGGTTCAAAGCTTTTCGGACGAGGCCCTCAAAGCCATCGGGCGGGTGCATGACGGCGCACAAGCCGAGGCCGCCGTGGCAGAGGCTGTGGCGGCTTTTGACACGTGCAACGTTGACATCATGTACGCGCTGCCAGGACAAACCGTTGAGGCATGTACGGCTGACGTTGACAAGGCCCTCGCCATGGGCGTGCCGCATGTGTCCCTCTATCACCTGACCATCGAGCCCAATACCCAATTTGCCAAATACCCGCCGACACTGCCCGAGGATGACGACGCTTATGCGATGCTGGACCGCATTACCGAGCGCACAACGCTTGCGGGCTTTGACCGTTATGAGGTGTCTGCCTATGCCAAGCCCAATCATGCTTGCTGGCACAACAGCAACTACTGGACGTTTGGTGACTACCTTGGCATTGGGGCTGGGGCGCACTCAAAGTTGAGCTTTGCCCATCGGCTGATTCGGCAGGTGCGGCTGCGTGACCCGCGTCGCTACATGCCCGCAGCAATGGCGGGGAGAGCCCTATCCTCATCAGAGGACATTGCTCACGGTGATTTGGCCTTCGAGTTCATGCTCAATGCGCTGCGCTTGAGGCATGGTTTTGACTTGCCCCTGTTCACCGAACGCACGGGACTCCCGGTGTCCAAAATCACGCCAGCGCTGGAGGCCGCCGTTGGCAAAGGCCTGCTGACCAGGACGGGGAACCATGTGGCGCCCACGGCCATGGGGTTCGACTTCCTCAGTAATCTTCAGTCGCTATTTTTATAAACGTCGGGGCTAGCCCCGTGAAAAAAGTCAAATTTGGCGGTTACAATATCGGCTGACTGAAACGCCGGAAGAGTGGCAGAGTGGTCGATTGCATCGGTCTTGAAAACCGACGAACCGCAAGGTTCCGTGAGTTCGAATCTCACCTCTTCCGCCAGTCACCCCAATCAAACTAAGCGCTTCGGCGCTTTTTTTGTTTCTAAGCTGCCGTCTGGGTTTGGAAATCGATCCTCACAATAGAAAAAAGGGAACGTATGTTGGCTTTAGATGAGACGCTAGTCATCACTGCGCCAAGTTGGGGCTCGCGGTCGAGTCTGCTGGCAGTGGACTGTGGTCGGATTGCGGGTGAGTACCACGTGGATCTGATTGACTCACCGCTGTTTCAAATGGAAATGGCCAACGATGCGATCCAACGCCGTGTTCTTAGGGAACTGGCTGATTGGGATGCGGTTAAAGACAAAACCGCGCTAACTTTGGTTGTTGCCAACCAAGATGCCCCCGACACCCTCGAATATTTTGACCAGTTGTGCTTGGCGTTGCGGTTGCGCGCAGACCGCTTGAAGTTTGCCGCCCTTGACGCGGAAGCGGCCACAAGCCTCTCAGAGGTCTGCCATATCAAGGATATTTCAAAGTTCCACTTCAAGAGCGTCGCCGTACCCAAAATCGCAGGCAGCATGGACGAGTTGGTGAACCAACTGATGCGCCATGAGGAAGAAAAAGAGCTGTTTTTGGTATTGGAGCCGGCAGAGTCCCAAGGCTACTTGGCCAAGAAGCTGATTGCCAACGGTCTGCGCGTCATCCGCTTGGGTTATTACATGATGCGCCCGGTACCACTGGTTAATTTAAAAGGCGTGGATCCAAAAGGGCTCTGGATGTTGGCGATGGACGTTGAGTCTGTGAAGCCGGCCATCGCAGGATTGCAGCGACAAGGCATCAACCCGGCGGTGGTCAAATGGATCGGCAATCGCCCCTCGGTGGGCGCGTTGGTTCGCCACGAGATCCCCGATGCCGTTTGGGTGAACGTCCGATCACTCAAGCCCAGTGAGTTACTTGAGACCATCTCGAAATATTGAATTGATCTAGGGGGACAGTGATGGGTTTATTTGACCTTTTTAAAAAGAAAGAAGGCCCCAAAGCCTTGGCCAAGAAAGCCTATGAAAATGCGGTTCGCTTGAGTGGCGATTCGAAGGCGGTGCGTGCCGTCAAGGTGCGCGTGGCCATGCGAGCGACCGCCGTTCTGGACGATATTTTCGACGATGGTGTGCGAAGCGTGGTGGGCTATGACGAGGCCGTCATGATCGCGGTTGCGGGCGGTGAGGAGCCGCCACCGTTCCCGAAAGCCACGGCTGAGACCTGCTACAAAAAAGTCCAAACGCCTGAGGGAAAAGCCGTTGGCTACGTGCCATTGAAGTACGCAGAAAGCATGTTTGCCTTGGGGCTGCAGTACCAAAGCGGCAAAATCACAGGGGATGATGCGTTTCACACGGCGCAAGCCGTTGCGCAGCAAATGGCCACTGACTTGCGCTTATCGGCTTATGCCGTACAACCGATTGAGCCCCTCAACTGGTTGCGCGGTGATGCCAATCGCGTGAATAAAAACCGACGTTAATCGCGTCGCCGACTCAGGGTCTGTCGCGCCTTGGCAATCACCGGCGCATCGATCATGCGACCATCCAGCTGAAATGCGCCTGCCGTGGTGGCCTCGGCAGCGGCTACCACGCGAGTCGCCCATGCCAATGCCTCAGCGGATGGCAGCCATAACGAGTTGACAGTGCCCACTTGTTTTGGGTGAATGCACAGCTTGCCACCAAACCCCATGTGTTGCGCACGCGTGATGTCGCTTTGCAGGGTGATGTCGTCTTGCGTATTGACGGTGACACCGTCTACAGGGGGTGCTAAATGCGCACGACGTGTGGCCATGGTGATGGCCATGCGAACGGGAATCAATGCCGCCTCGTCCGGGCCCACTTCGATGCCCAAATCAAGTTGAAAATCCAAGTGCCCAAACGCCAAGCGCTCGACCCGCGGCGCGTTGGCAATCGTGTTGATGGCATCTAAGCCCGCCAGGGACTCAATGAGCGGTAGCACGCCACAGGTTGGCGCGAGTCGCCCATCAAGCGCTTGGAGGTCGGTTGCGCTTTGCGCTTTGGGCAAGACGACGCCGCCCAGTCCTTGGTGACTCAGTTGCACGACCAGATCGGTATCGACCGCCCAGTGCGCGGTGTCACTGGGGTTGATGCGAACCATGAGTTGCGCTTTTTGATCTGTCGAGAGGTTGTGGAAGGCGGCTTCAAGGGCCATTCGCGCAGCCGGTTTGTCGGTGGGCGATACGGCATCTTCGAGGTCAATGATCACCATGTCGGCGCCACTGTTCAGTGCTTTGACGTAGCGTTCTGGCGTTGTCGCGGGGACAAATAAAAATGACCGCGCCGACGCGATACGGGAGGTGCTCGAAGAAGGGGTGGGCATGGCGTGGGTGAGTGCTGTTACGGAAATTCAGATCGCCTTTTTCGCGCGCAGCGTCGCGATGGCTTCAGCGCTGTGACCCAGCGATTTCAGAATCGCTTCGGTGTGCTCGCCCAATCTGGGAATCGGATCCATGCGGTACGTGAAGGCACTGTTTTTTCCCGGTGGGAGGAGGGCCGGAATGTCGCCAGCGGGTGACCCAACGGTTTGCCACCGCTCACGTGCCGCCAATTGTGGATGGGCCCACAGGCCTTCCATGTCGTTCATCCGTGCATTGGCGATGGGCGCTTGATCGAGTCGCTCACACACTTGCGTTGTGGTGAGCTCGGCGAAACATGCGTCGATGATGGCTTTCAGTTCAATTCGGTTCTCGTGCCGCTTGGCGTTGCTACTGAACCGGGGATCGGTTGCGAGTGCGGTATCTTGCATGACGCGTTCGCAGAACAGCTTCCACTCGCGCTCGTTTTGCAGACCCAACACGATGGCCCCGCCATCGCCAGCCTGAAACGGGCCGTAGGGGTAGATCGCTGCATGCGAGGCCCCCGAGCGGGCGGGCGGCGTTTGGCCTTCAAATGCGTAGTACATGGGAAAGCCCATCCACTCGCCCAGCGCCTCGAGCATCGATACGTCGATGTGTGAGCCCTCACCCGTGCGCCCACGCAAAATAAGGGCGGACAAAATATTGGTGTAGGCGTACATCCCAGCGGCGATGTCGGCGATTGAGTTACCTGATTTACTGGGTGTCTCTGGCGTTCCCGTGACGGATAAAAAGCCGGCCTCACTTTGGATCAACAGGTCATACGCTTTTTTGTCACGGTAGGGGCCATCGGCGCCATAGCCTGAAATGTCGCAAACGATGAGTTTGGGGAATGCCGCGTGGAGAGCTTCAAACGACAGGCCCATGCGCGCACTCGCACCCGGTGCGAGGTTCTGCACCAACACATCGGCATCAGCCAACAACGTCTTCAAAACCCCCAATGCATCGGGATCTTTAAGGTCCAGCGTTAAGCTTTCTTTCGATCGATTGGTCCAAACGAAGTGCGATGCTTCACCCTTCACGCGGGTATCGTAGGCACGTGCGAAATCGCCCCCTTCAGGCCGCTCGACCTTGATGACGCGTGCACCCAAGTCGGCCAGTTGACGCGTGCAGAAAGGCGCTGCGATGGCGTGTTCGAGAGAGATGACGGTGATGCCGTCGAGCGGTTTGATAGACATATGAGATCAGAAGGATCGCGGTAATTCGAGCACGTGCTCGGCGATGTAAGCGTAGATCAGGTTGGTTGAGATGGGGGCGACTTGATACAAGCGGGTTTCCCTGAATTTGCGCTCAATGTCGTATTCATGCGCAAAGCCGAAGCCACCGTGGAATTGCAAACACGCGTTGGCAGCCTCCCAGCTCGCTTTCGCCGCCAGGTATTTAGCCATGTTTGCCTCGGCGCCGCAGGCTTCGCCGCGGTCAAACAAATCACATGCTTTGTAGCGCATGAGATTGGCAGCCTCGACCTCCATGTAGGCGTCGGCGATGGGAAATTGCACCCCTTGGTTTTGGCCAATCGGACGCCCAAAAACGTTACGCTCTTTGACGTATTGCGTCACGCGGTCGATGAACCAGTAACCGTCGCCGATACACTCAGCGGCGATCAGGGTGCGCTCTGCGTTCAAACCATCCAGGATGTATTTGAAACCTTTGCCTTCCTCACCAATTAAATTTTCAGCGGGGATTTCGAGGTTCTCAAAGAACAACTCATTGGTTTCATGGTTCACCATGTTGGCGATGGGCCGCACGGTCATGCCGGACTTCTCAGCTTCGCGCAGATCAACCATGAAGATGGACATGCCTTCAGACTTTTTCTTCACCTCGCTCAGCGGGGTGGTGCGGGCCAACAGAATCATCCAGTCGGAATGTTGGACCCTTGAGATCCATACCTTTTGGCCATTGACAACGTAGCGGTCCCCTTTTTTGACGGCTGTGGTTTTCAATTTGGTGGTGTCGGTGCCGGTGGTGGGTTCGGTCACGCCCATGGACTGCAAGCGCCATTCACCCGTTGCGATCTTTGGCAGGTAGAGTGCTTTTTGTTCTTCTGAGCCGTGGCGCAGAAGCGTGCCCATGTTGTACATCTGGCCATGGCACGCGCCTGCGTTGCCGCCTGAGCGGTTGATTTCTTCCATGATGACCGAGGCTTCAGCCAAGCCGAGGCCCGAGCCACCGTACTCGGCGGGAATCATCGCCGCGAGCCATCCCGCTTTCGTCAGTGCGTCCACAAAGGCTTCCGGATAGCCGCGTTTGGCATCAATGTCGCGGTGGTAGCTGTCTGGGAATTCGGCGCACAAGGCGCGCACGGCATCTCGAATGTCTTGGTATTGATCGGGTTTGGTTTTAATCATGATGCGTTGTTTTCGAGTGTCACAGTTCCGGTCATGGTGAGGTAGCCGTCGTGGTCGTTGGCCCACACGTCAATGGTGCGACCGTCGGCATGGGGTTTGGCGTTGATGTGGAAAGGGTTTAAGTCAAACGTGGGACGCACGGCTTTGAATTGAAAGCCACTGATCCACTGGTCACTGGCATGCCGTCGGACCAAGTCAACGAGCATCGTGGCGATCAACGGCCCATGAACAATCAAGCCTGGATAGCCCTCAACGGTCGTGACGTAGCGGCGGTCGTAGTGGATGCGATGACCGTTGAATGTCAGCGCAGAGTAGCGAAATAACAAAACGTCATCGGGGGTGATTTCGCGCCGCCAATCGGCATCTGTTCTGGCCACTGTGGGTTCTGGCGTTGGGTCAGTGGGCAGCGCTGCGGCTCGGTAAACGATGTCATGCGCTTCCGTCACCGCCATGCCGCGCGCGTTGCTGATGGTGTGATTGACGACGACAAAAACAAGATCACCGGTTCGGCCGGATTTGTGTGTCACGGATTCGATCACGGAGTGACGTGTGACCGAATCGCCCAGCGTCAGCGGATTCGATGGATTAAAGTGCAGGCGCCCCCCGGCCCACATCCGTCGCGGGAGGGGAACCGGTGGCAAGAAACCCCCGCGTTTGGCGTGTCCGTCGGGGCCAATTTCACGTTGCGGGTGATGGGGCAAAAAGTAAAGCCAATGCCACATGGGGGGCAGCGCATCACCCCGCCTCGGCGTTGGGTCGTCCCGATCAAGGGTTGCGCTCATGGCCCGAACGGGGGCGATGGTTAAGTCGTCTTCTAGCGTTTCCGAACGGCCGATCCACCCTTGAAGGTGCGTCAGTTCGTCGGGGCTTAGGGTTCGCGTTGTGTGTTCCACGGGGTCCTGACCTTTTGCTACTGCAACGCTTGATTGTAGGGGGGCTCGGTCGGGTTAACCCGGCGCTCGGGGGATGATTTCCCACTGCGCGGTCGCTAAGGCGTCAAGGTTGTAGGGGCCCACCGCATACCGAATGAGGCGCAGGGTTGGCAGCCCCACGGCAGCGGTCATGCGACGCACTTGTCGGTTACGACCTTCGCGAATCTGCAAGCTGATCCACGTGGTGGGTTGGTTCTGACGAAACCGAACGGGCGGATCGCGTGGCCAAAGATTCGCAGGCTCTGACATGACCCAAGCCTTGGCGGGAAGGGTGGGGCCGTCCTTCAGCATGACCCCCTTTTCAAGTTGCCTCAGTTGGTCATCGTTTGGCACACCATCGACTTGCACCCAGTATGTCTTTTCCACCTTGAACTTCGGGTTGCTCAAGGTGGCTTGGTAGGCGCCGTCGTCCGTGAGGAGCAAGAGCCCCTCGCTGTCAGCGTCCAGGCGCCCTGCAGCGTAGACGCCCGCTTGGTCGATGTGATCCCGCAATCCCTGCCAACGGCCCTCGGGTGTGAACTGGCTCAAAACGCCGTACGGCTTGTTAAATCGAATCAGCATGGCAAGAGTCTAGCGGGAATGGTGTCACAGATTAGCGCACTAAAATAAAACGATGGAATCCATCAAACAACTCGTTAATTTTCTGTCGCAGAGCTCGTCAGAGCCGTCTATTTGGTTGACACAGGTGTTCGCCGTGGTGCTGATCACGGTCTCATGCAACTATGTGTTGATGCGCCTGTTGGACATGGTGAAGAAGCGCGTTGAGCAGACCGAGTCGCTTTGGGACGACGCCTTGTTGCAGGCTGCTCGCATTCCCTTGCGCTTGTTTGTATGGACGTTGGGCCTGACATTTGCGCTTCGTGTGTTGGATCGTGTCACCGAGAGTGTTGTGTTCAGCGTTTGGCCGGAAGTGCGCCACATCAGCTACATCTTCATTGTGGCGATGTTTTTTACGCGCTTCATTCGCTACGCCGAGTTGAACATCGTTGATGTCAATCGCAGCCAGAAACCAGTGGATGAGACAACCGCTCGTGCCGTTGCCAAGCTGCTGCGTGTGTCGGTCATCGTCACCGCTTTTTTGGTGATGCTACAAACCTTGGGCTACTCGATTTCAGGCGTGTTGGCCTTCGGTGGTATGGGCGGCGTTGCGGTCGGCTTTGCTGCCAAGGACATGCTGGCCAACTTCTTCGGTGGGCTGATGATTTACCTGGATAAGCCCTTTGCTGTGGGCGACTGGGTGCGCTCGCCTGACCGTGAGATTGAAGGCACCGTTGAGGACATTGGTTGGCGTCTCACGCGGATTCGCACATTCGATAAGCGGCCATTGTTCATCCCCAATTCCATGTTTTCAAGCATTGTTGTTGAGAACCCCTCGCGAATGCTGAACCGGCGAATTTCAGAGACCATCGGTATCCGTTATGACGATGGTGCGGTGCTCCAGGCCATCGTTAATGACATCCGCGCGATGTTGAAGCAGCACCCCGCCATTGACCAAGGCGCGACGCAAATCGTGCATTTCAATGGCTATGGCGCGTCACAACTCGACATCATGGTTTATGCGTTTACAAAGACCACGGAGTGGGTGAAGTTCCACGCGGACAAGGAGGATGTGCTCCTGCAGATCATGGCCATCGTGGGACGACACGGTGCTGAGTTTGCGTTCCCCACGCAAACCCTGCATCTCGCATCGCAGCCAACCGCCCAAGCAATGGGCGGTGGCGTTTAGGCCTTGCTCGCGCCCGCGTTGGCCGCTGCCAGCGCGATCATGTTGACGTAGCGGCGAACGGTCGACGATTGGTTCAGGATGTGCACAGGCGCGCTGCTGCCCAAGAGAACGGGGCCCACTGTCACGCCTTCGCTGCTGGTCATCTTCAAAACGTTGAACAAAATGTTCGCGGAATCTAAGTTGGGGCAGATCAACACGTTTGCAGACCCACTGAGCGTCGATCCTGGCAGATAGGCTTTGCGGATGTCATCAGACATCGCTGCATCGCCGTGCATCTCACCGTCGCATTCGATGTCGGGATTCGCGGCGGCGAACAGGTCACGCGCTAAGCGCATCTTTTTGGCAGATGCGCTGCTACTTGAACCGAAGCTTGAGTGCGATAAGAAGGCAACCTTTGGCGGGATACCAAAACGCTGCACCTCGGCCACCGTCATCGATGCGATCTCGGCGAGCTGTTGTGCGGTTGGGTCATCGTTCACGTACGTGTCCGCAATGAACAGCGTGCGCTCACTGAGCACCAGTGCGTTACAGGTCGCAAATGTCGAGGCGCCTTTTGCTTTGCCCAGTACATCGCTGATTTGGCGCAGGTGGGCGTCAAAGTTGCCAACCAATCCGCACAACATGCCATCGGCATCACCCAGTGACACCATCAAGGCGGCGATCAAGGTGTTGGAGCGGCGCACCGCGACTTTGGCGTTCTCAGGGCTCACGCCATTGCGGCCCATGATCGCGTGGTAGCGCTCCCAGTAGGTGCGGTAACGGGGGTCATCCTCTGGGTTGACCACCTCGACGTCTTTACCGATCTGTATGCGCAGACCCGCCTTTTTGATGCGTGCCTCAATCACGGCGGGGCGACCCACGAGGATGGGGACTGCCAGGCCTTCGTCAATGGCTTGTTGGCAGGCACGCAACGCACGCTCCTCTTCGCCTTCGGCAATCGCAATACGCTTATTGGCAGGTTTTGCGACTTTCGCGGCGTTGAAAACGGGCTGCATCAAGATACCGGTTTGGTAGATGAAGCGCTCAAGGCTTTGGCGGTAGGCGGCCATGTCTTTGATCGGACGCGTTGCAACGCCAGAGGCCTCAGCGGCCGCCGCAACGGCGGGCGCGATACGCAAAATTAAGCGTGAATCGAATGGTTTTGGAATCAGGTAGTCGCGTCCAAAAACCAATTCTTCACCCGCGTAGGCAGCCGCGACTTCGTCACTCGTTTCGGCCTTGGCCAGGTCGGCGATTTGACGCACACAGGCGAGCTTCATTTCCTCAGTGATGGTGGTTGCGCCGCAATCCAACGCACCCCGGAAGATGTAGGGGAAACACAGAACGTTGTTGACCTGGTTGGGGTAATCGGAACGACCAGTGGCGATGATCACATCGGGACGTGCCGCGCGCGCCAACTCGGGACGGATCTCAGGCTCAGGGTTGGCCAAGGCCAAGATCACAGGGTCTCGCGCCATGCGCTTGACCATGTCAACCGTGAGGACGCCTGGCGCTGAGCATCCCAAGAACACGTCAGCACCATCCACAACGTCTGCGAGTGTTCGGGCATCGGTGGTTTGCGCGTAGCGTGCTTTTGATTCATCGAAGCCGCCGGGACGGCCTTGGTAAATGACGCCCTTTGAGTCGCACACATAGATGTTGCGCGGCGAAACACCGAGGCCAACCATGACGTCCAAACACGCGATCGCGGCCGCACCGGCGCCCGAGACTGCGATCTTCACATCCGCAATTGACTTGTTGACCAATTCGAGACCGTTCAGGAGCGCCGCCGCTGAGATGATCGCCGTACCGTGCTGGTCATCATGGAACACGGGAATGTTCATGCGCTCGCGCAGCTTCTTTTCGATATAGAAGCACTCGGGTGCCTTGATGTCCTCGAGGTTGATGCCGCCCAAAGTCGGCTCCAGCGCCGCGATGATGTCAACCAATTTATCGGGGTCACGCTCTGCGAGTTCGATGTCGAACACATCAATACCGGCAAACTTTTTGAACAAACAGCCTTTGCCTTCCATGACTGGCTTACTGGCCAAGGGGCCAATGTCACCCAAGCCCAGGACGGCGGTGCCGTTGGTCACCACACCGACTAAGTTGCCACGCGAGGTGTATTCAGCCGCCAGGGTGGGGTCCTTTTCGATTGCCAAGCATGGGTAGGCCACACCGGGTGAGTAGGCCAGCGACAAGTCGCGCTGGTTTGTCAGCGGTTTGGTGGGTGTCACAGAAACTTTTCCGTGGCGGGGGCTGCGGTGGTAATCCAGCGCGGCATCGCGCAAGCTATCTTCAGCTGACATGGGGTGATCCTAGAGAGTGGGTGGTATTGGTTTTTAAGCGGTCGGAGAGCTTAAAAGATCTGCCAGCGTTCTGGCTATCACTTTGGTTGCTCGGCGGAGGTCGGCCAGGTCAATTCGCTCATCGGCGCGCTTGGCATGCGATTCTAGGACGGTGCGAGGACCGGCCCCGTAGATAACGCCTGGGATACCGCGCTCAACATAGAGGCGAACATCCGTGTAAAGCGGGGTACCCAGTGCGGGGATGGGTTCGCCAAAGATGGTTTCGCCGTGTGTTTGTAGCGCCTGCACCAGCGATTGGTTACCCGCCAAGGGCTTCATGGCCTCGCACATGAGGAGGCGCTTGATGCTGATCGAGATACCGGCGTCGTTGCGGCCTTTGTTGAAGGCGGTCACGGCATCGGCCATGATTTGTCGAAGGTTGGCTTCGACAGCTGCCGTGTCCTCTTCGGGAATCATGCGTCGGTCAAGTTTGAAAGTCACTTTACCCGGAACCACGTTGGTGTTGGTGCCACCAGAAATCATGCCGATGTTGAGGTACGGGTGCGTAATGCCCTCGACCTGCGATGTGATTTGCTTGTAGAGCGCGTTTTGTTTGTAAAGCTCGCCCATGATGGCGTGTGCGCCTTGAAGAGCGTCAACGCCAGATTCTGGAATGGCCGCGTGCGCCATGTTGCCGTTGACGGTGACCTCCATTTGCAAGCAACCGTTGTGGGCAGTGACGACCTGATAGCTGAACCCGGCGGCGATCATCAAATCGGGCTTTGTGAGGTTGTTGGCCAAAAGATAGTCTGGGCCCAAGATACCGCCAAATTCTTCGTCGTAGGTAAAGTGAAGTTCCACTTGTCCTTTCAGCTTTGTGACGTCTGCCGCCGCCTCAAGGGCACGCACTGCAAAGGTGAAGGTTGAGAAGTCACACTTGCTGACCGCCGTGGCGCGGCCGTACATTTTGCCGTCAACGATCTCGCCGCCGTAGGGGTCGTGTGTCCAACCTTCACCCGGCGGTACCACGTCACCATGCGCGTTGAGAGCGATGGTTTTTCCGCCGGCACCAAAAGGTCGACGCACGATCAGGTTGGTGACGCTTTCCATGCCGTTCTCCCTGACCATTTCGATCGGGGGGGCGTGGTGCTCTGCGGTGTAGCCAAAGTCCTTGAGCAACTCAGCGGTTCGCAGGGCGTGTGGCGTGTTGTTACCGGGTGGCGTATCGGTCGGGACGGCGACCAGAGCCTTTAAAAACTCGACCTGCTCATCAAAATGTTGGTCGATCCATTGGTCGATTTGGTCGTAGCGTTGGGTGTTGTTTGACATGGTGATCCGGTTGTTACGGTTGAAAGTGGTTGAGGAAATGCAACATCGCGGCAAAGCCAAGTTGCATGTCATCGGCCGTGGTTGATTCAAGTGGGTTGTGGCTGATACCACCGTTCTCGCCGCGCACAAATAACATGGCTTGCGGCATGACCTCGTGAAGCTTCATGGCGTCATGTCCCGCGCCACTGGGTAGCTTGAAGACAGGCAACCCCGTCGCTTTGACTGCCGCTTCCCAGCCTGCTTGCATGGCAGGGTCGCTTGGTGCGGCACTGGCGCGGACGGTTTCGACGAGCGTATGGTGAAGTCCACGCCGATCACAGATATCAGAGAGTTCGCGCAAAACGTCATCAACCAGTGCGTCCCGCTGAACATCCGTGGGCGCCCGCATATCGAGACTGAACTGACAACGACCGGGTACCACGTTGATGGAGCCACTGGGTACGTTGAGCATGCCCACTGTTGCGACCGAGTCGCGGTCGGATTGGGCACGCTTTTCAAGGTAAACGGCAAGCTCTGCAAAGCCCGCAACAGCGTCGCTGCGTCGGTCCATCGGGGTGGTGCCCGCGTGGCTCGCCATACCCATGATCTCGGCTTGGTAGCGGGCACTGCCGTTGATTGAGGTGACGACGCCTAAGGGCAGGTTCAACTCGTTCAGAACGGGGCCCTGCTCGATGTGAATTTCGATGAAGCCCAAGTAGTCAGCGGGGTTCCGTCGCAATGTGGGGATCGCATCAATTGATAGCCCAGCCGCTTGCATGGCGGCACGCATCGTGATGCCATCGGCGTCGGCTTGGTCGAGCCATTGCGGATCAAATTGACCCACGAGTGCGCCAGAGCCCAAAAACGTTGCTTTGTATCGCTGGCCTTCTTCTTCTGCGAAACCGACGACCTCAAAATTAAACGGTAATCGTTTGCCTGCATCGCGCAGGGCTTTGACGCACGCCATTGGCGTAAAAATGCCGAGTCGGCCATCGTACTTACCGCCGTTGCGAACCGTGTCGTAGTGTGAGCCCGTCAGCAGTGTTTTAGGCGCCGGCTGGGCTGCATCCGCTTTGTAGATACCCACAACGTTGCCAACCGCGTCGATCTCGGCGCTGTCAAACCCGCAGGCCAGCATGCGCGCTCGCAACGACGCTGCGACGCGCTGATGCGCTGGCGTGAGGTAGGTGACGGTGAGTTCGCCTCGTTGTGCGTAGCCGTCATCTGAGTGCTGCGCCAAGTCCTCATGCCAGTCCCAGAGCATCTCGCCCGTGCGGATATCGTTACTGAATTTATCGTTCAACCGAATCTCAGCAATGCGGTGAATGTTGCGAATGCATTCCGCCAGTTCGTAGTCGGGGTGACCTTTTAGTCGTCGTTCGAATGCGGCGATGATTTGGGCCTTGGTGAGCCCCTCGCCTCGCGGCCCCCTCACAGCCAAGATGAATGGAAAACCAAAGCGATCGTTATAGGCTTTATTGAGCGCTTGAATGTGCGCGAATTCCTCGGGCGTGCAGTGCGTCAGGCCCGCTTTTTGTTGCTCGTTGGTTGACTCCGCTGTCAGTGATTGACTCACCATCGCTTTGCCAGCGAGTTCGGGGTGTGCGCAAATGAGCGCCCGCTTGGCTTCCAGACCACCCGCATCAAGCGCTTGTACGAGCGCCAGCTTCAGCGCAGCGAGGCTACCAAATGGCCGCTGCCCCATGGCCTGTTCAGCGATCCAGGGGGAGTGTTCGTAAACACCCTCGAGGTACGCGACAGCGTCAGCGGTGCTGGCTCGATTCAATTCTTCTAGCGTCATGGGTGTCACCGGTTTTGATGGCTTTAAATAGGGCAGGGATGTGTGGCACGCCAGTGGTCGGCGATGTCAATTCGGCGAGCCACCCAGACCTGCTCATGTTGTGCGATGTAATCTAAAAACCGGGTGATGGCGGCGATACGTCCCGGGCGACCTAGCAAACGGCAGTGCATACCGACGCTCATCATCTTGGGCTGGTTCAGGCCGTTTGGATCGCCTTCCGCATAGAGACAGTCAAAGGTGTCCTTGAGGTACTGATAAAACGGGTCGCCGTAGGCGTAGCCTTGTGGCAAGGCGAATCGCATGTCGTTGCAATCGAGTGTGTAGGGCACCACCAATTGGTTCGTCTTGTCGCCGTTGCTCTTTTCGACGGTCATCCAGAACGGCAGGTCGTCCCCGTAATAATCTGCGTCATACGCAAAGCCGCCAAAATCGGCAACGATTTGGTGGGTGTTTGGGCTGTCACGGCCGGTGTACCAACCGAGGGGTCGTTCACCCATGAGGTCGGTCATGATTTGCATGGCTTGCGCCATGTCTGCGGCTTCCTGGTCTTTGGGCGTGTTTTGGTAGTGAATCCATTTCAGTCCATGGCAGGCGATTTCGTGTCCCAGCGCCTGAAAAGCGCTGACCAATTCTGGGTAACGTTGCAAAGCGGTGGCGACGCCAAACACGGTCAGTCGGTGACCTCGCGCTTCAAAGGCGCGAAGCAGTCGCCAAACCCCCGCTCGCGCGCCGTATTCGTAAATACCGTCCATGCTCATGTGACGCGCTGGATAGCTGGCGGGGTTGAACATTTCCGATAAAAACTGTTCGGAACCGGCATCCCCATGCAGGATGTTGTTCTCGCCACCCTCTTCGTAGTTCAAAACAAACTGCACGGCGATGCGTGCTTTGTTTGGCCATTGGGCGTGTGGTACGTCACGGCCATAGCCTTTGAGATCGCGTGGGTAGGATGCTGTGCTGTCGTAGATCATGATGGGGTCGCTCTGCGAGTAAAAAATGTCTATCGGTTGGTGTGCTTACCAATTGCCGGCGGTGAATGTCAAACTGCGCTCAACATCGTCAAGGTGATGCGACATGCATTTGATGACGGCGGCTTCGTCGCCGGCTTCCATGGCGTCGACAATTGCGGTGTGCTCGTTGGTAGAGCACTCGGCGTCTTGCGTGCTCTGGTACATCAGGGTGATCAGTGCGCAGCGTGAGATCAATTCGCGCAACAGTTCGGCAAGCACAAAGTTGCCTAAGAGCTCCGCAATGCGCACGTGAAAATCACCGAGCAGTTCTGTGCGTGTCGTGGTGTCGCTGTCGTTGACGGCGGCGGCCTCGCGCAGCAAGTGCGCGCGCAAGGTTTTTATTTTTTGCGGTGTGACCGATCGTGTGAACTGCACGGCCATTTCAACCTCGAGCATGCGGCGCACAGCAAAAACCTGCCGCGCCTCCTCAACCGATGGGCTGGCGACAAAGGCACCCCGCGCTGGTTCCATCCGAACCAGACGGTTTTGGCTCATTCGAAACAGCGCTTGCCGAATGAGTGTTCGGGATACGCCAAAGTGGTCGGCCAGCTTTTGCTCTGCCAATTTGGAGCCGGGCTCGAGCCGATGCTCCACAATCGCCTTGGTGAGGGACTTGACTATGAGATCGGTCGTCGAGTTGTCCATGATGTGATCTTGGGGTTGATGCAAAAATTGTATACACTTTGCTTGCGTTTGCATACAGCATGGATTGCAAAGACAAAAATTTTCAAGGGAATGGGGGGCGTATGGGCTTGAGTACACATGTTCTGGACACGATGCACGGTTGTCCGGCAGCGGGCATGGCGGTGACGCTTTGGGAGACCCGCGTCAACGGCGAGGCGTCGTTGCTGCAGTCCTTCACACTGAACGAGGACGGCCGCAACCCTGCTGGCCTGTTGATTGCCCACGATGCGTTACGCATCGGCACTTACCGTTTGACCTTCGATGTCGCGGGGTACTTTTCTGCCAAAGGGGTGGTCTTGCCAACGCCCAACTTTCTGAATCATGTGGCACTCGACTTTGGGGTTGCCAAGCCGGACGAGCACTATCACGTGCCGCTTCTGGTGAGCCCTTGGAGCTACTCAACCTACCGCGGCAGCTAACGAGGCGATCACTTGCTGCGCTGACCCTCGGTGAGTGTGGCGAGTTGGAAAAGTCCGGTTTGGTCGTAAAGCCACACGTCGGTGTAAACCACGCCGGCCATTGCCACGGGCGCTGGGTAGGGCGCAGCGCCGCGTGCCAGTTGCTCGATATCGGCCATGATGTCCGGCCTGTGCCAAGGCCCTCTCACCCAATTGACCTTCACCACCTCGCCCAACGAGTCGATGTGTAATTCAAACACCGCGACCGATGCGATCAAGGGCGGTAGCCGCCCTTTGTAAATGCGGGTGGGGTAGGTTCGGTAAATGTGCTCCGCGGCATCTCGCCGGTAAGCCTTGGGTGTTGTCGCATCCGACCGGAAATCGGGCAGGACGACCACCGGCGCGGGTGCGACCAACGCGGGTGGTGGTTCGGGTGTGGGTTCGGGTATCGGTTCGGGTTCGCGCGCCGGTTGAGGCTCAGGTGCCTGGGTTGTGACCGGTACCGTTTCTTTCATCGGCACGGTCTGGCAGCCCGTGATGGCGAGCATGGCAACAACAAATCCCGCTGCCATGGGCGTACGCAGTGGCGCGAACGGACCGCTGAATGGGGCGAACAGGGTGGTTAAGAAGTGCATGCGTCGAGGTGGCTGGGAAGACCCTCGCCGAGTCTAATCGGTCTGCGATGGATCTGCAAAGTGTGAATTTTAGGACTCATTTCTCCGTTCTTGACGGCCTTTGTGGCTACTAAAGGAATCAGTTTTGAGCTGATTTTTTTTACTGCGCGTTACGCGCTCGGCAGTTAAAATGATCGGTCATTTTTACGTTGGCGCAACGAATGTCGTTGTCGCGCCGCGCGCCTCCATCACCTTGTCTCGGAAACCATTAATGACTCAAGTTACCAACACCGTTCGCTTTGTCCTAGACGGCGAAATTGTCGAAGCACAAGGCGTTCGCCGCACCACCACCGTTTTGGACTATTTGCGCGAGGACTTGCAGCGTACGGGTACAAAAGAGGGGTGTGCGGAAGGTGATTGTGGTGCCTGCGTGATCATGATCGGTGAGTTAAATGAGGCGGGTGATGCCGTTGAGTACAAGCCTGTTAACAGCTGCATTCAGCTGTTGCCTGCGCTCGACGGCAAGTCAGTAAAAACGGTTGAAAGCCTGAAAAAATCCGATGGTCGCTTGCACCCTGTGCAAGCCGCAATGGTTGAGTGCCACGGATCTCAATGCGGCTTTTGCACACCCGGTATCGTCATGAGCCTGACCAACATGGTTCAGACCAACACCACACCAACTCGCAAAGATGTGGCAGATGCCCTGAGTGGCAACCTGTGCCGCTGCACGGGTTACATCCCGATCATTGACGCCACCCTCAAGGCCTGTAGCCAGCCGGCAGCCGACCTCAAGGTGGACGACAAGGCAGACGTACCCCTGTTGAAAGAGATTCGTCGACCCCAGCATCCAACGGTCAGCCTCGACGGTGACATCATCGTGCAACCCGTTGTGCGGACACGCAAGGGCAGTGAGTTTGTTTCGCCTTCAACCATTGAAGAAGTGGCCGCCTACCTGACGGCGTTTCCCGATACGCAGTTGCTGGCTGGCAGCACGGAAATCGGCCTGCAGGTGAACAAGCAGTTTTCACGTCCCAAGCACATTTGCTATCTTGGCAATGTGAAGGCGTTGTCCACCGTGAAAGATGAGGGTTCGGCCTGGACGATCGGCGCTGCCGTGTCGCTGGCAACCGTCGAGGTGTTGCTGGCCGATGCATACCCCGATTTTGCCGAGGTACTGCGCCGGTTTGGTTCGCCGCCGATTCGCTCCACAGCGACGTTGGCTGGCAACATTGTGAATGGCTCCCCCATTGGCGACACCATGCCTTGTTTGTTGGCTTTGGGCGCCAGCTTGGTGCTGCGCAAGGGCAAAGCGACCCGCACGGTCATGCTTGAGAACTTCTACACAGGCATGAAGCAAAACGTACTGCAACCCAGCGAGTTTGTTGAGGCGATTGTTCTGCCGAAACCCGTTGCCAATCAGGTGTTCCGTGCACACAAGATTTCAAAGCGCTTTGAGCAAGACATTTCGGCCACCTGTTGTGCGGTCTCGTTCATGCGCACCGGGGATCGGATGACGCAAGTGAAAGTGGCTTACAACGGCTTGGCCCCGTCGCCATGCCGCGCACCCAAAATCGAAGTTCTGTTGGAAGGTAAGAGCGCCACCGATGTCTCTGCAGACGCGATTGACGCGGCCATTGCTGCCAGCTTTACCGCCCGCGATGGTTTGCGTGCCACATGGGCCTATCGCTCGTTGGTGGCGCGTAACTTGGTTTTGCAATTTGTTGAAGAAGCTGCCAATGCAGCACAGGAGGCTTGAGCCATGAACGCACCAACCGATATTAAAAATCTGCTGAAGGCTGGCCACCAAGGTCAAGAGATCATCCATGAATCAGCGCACCTTCATGTGACAGGGGAGGCTGATTACACCGACGACATTCCTGAGCAGCGCGGTACGCTGTATGCGGCGATCATCAAATCGCCCGTCGCGCACGGTGAGTTGATTGGCGAGGGTATTGATCGTGAAGCCATTTTGGCGATGCACGGTGTGATTGCGGTTTTTACGGCCAAAGACATTCCCGGCGAAAACAACTGCGGCCCCATCATTCACGATGACCCATTCTTGGCTGAGGGCAAGGTTGAGTTCTTGGGCCAGGCGGTTGCGGTCGTCGTTGCGCGAGACATGTTGTATGCCCGCGAGGCCGCTCACAAAGCGGTTGTGAACGTGAAAGAGCTGCCAGCCATCCTCACCATTGAGCAGGCCATGCAGGCTCAACAATTCGTGATGCCGGCCAAAGGCATCACACGTGGCAACCCCGCGGGCGTTTTGGCGTCAGCGCCACGCCGTATCTCGGGTGTCACCGAGTGCGGACAGCAAGAGCAGTTTTATCTGGAAGGTCACATCAGCTACGCGGTTCCGCGCGAGGATGGGCAGTTGACGCTGTACGTGTCGACACAACACCCCGACGGGAACCAGCGCGAGGCCGCATCAGCCCTCAACTTGAACACCGCTGACGTCGAGGTGATTTGTCGCCGCATGGGCGGTGCGTTCGGTGGCAAGGAAGGCAATGCGAGCATCTTCTCGCAAAGTGCCGCATTGGCCGCTCACAAACTGAACCGGCCTGTTAAGTTGCGCGTCAACCGCGACGACGACATGATGATTACCGGTAAGCGACACGACTTCCGCATCAAGTACGACATCGGCTTTGATGAGGAAGGGCATATCTTGGCGGCCGATTTTGAGTTGGCTTCCCGCTGTGGCTACAGCTGTGACTTCTCCGGCCCCGTTAACGATCGTGCGGTCCTGCACATCGACAATTGCTACTACCTGCCGAACCTGCACATCATCAGCCATCGTTGCAAAACCAATACACAAAGCGCGACCGCGTTTCGTGGTTTTGGTGGCCCACAGGGCATGTTTGGTATTGAGACGGTCATTGAGGAAATCGCAACGACATTGGGTAAAGACCCGTTGGAGATCCGCCTCAAAAACCTGTACCGTGATCCAGCCGTGTCCGGTGATGCGGCCAGTATGACGACACAGTATGGCCAACAGATTGAGGACTTTGTCGCCGACAAGCTGATTGACCAACTCAAAGCCGAAAGCCAATACAGCAAACGCCGTGAGGCAGTGGCAGCCTTCAATGCGAGCAGTCGCTACCGCAAGCGCGGTCTGTCGCTTGTGCCATTGAAGTTTGGCATTTCCTTCACCGCGACCATGCTGAACCAAGGCGGTGCCTTGGTGAATATCTACATGGACGGCTCTGTGGTTGTGAACCATGGTGGTACCGAGATGGGGCAGGGCCTCAACACCAAGATGGCGCAAGTGGCGGCTGACGCACTGGGTGCCGCCGTCAAGGTGGTTCGTGTAACGGCCACGGATACACAAAAAGTGCCAAACGCATCGGCGACGGCGGCCTCCAGCGGCGCCGATATCAACGGTGCCGCCGTGAACAACGCCTGCGGTCCGTTGCGTGAGCGCTTGACTCAGGTGGCGGCAAACATGTTGGGTTGTGCGCCCGATGCCGTGTTGATCGCCAATGGCGAGGTGAAGTGCACAGACGGATCAACTGACAAAGTCGTGGCATGGAAAGACCTCGCCAAACAAGCTTGGTTGGACCGTGTCAGTCTGAGTTCAAGCGGCTTCTACATGACGCCTGACATTGCCTATGATTTCACGACGCTTCAAGGCAAGGCCTTCTACTATTACTGTTACGGGGCGGCCGTCACGGAGACGGAAATTGACACCCGCACGGGCGAGTGGTGGTTGAAGGGCGTCGACATCGTTCATGATGTGGGCCAATCTATCAATCCCGCAATCGACAAAGGCCAAATCGAAGGCGCGTACGTTCAAGGCATGGGCTGGCTCACGATGGAACAAATCATCTGGGATAAAAAAGGTAAGTTGCTCACGCACGGCCCCAGCACTTACAAGATCCCAGTTGCAGGCGATATTCCGGCGCATTTCAACGTGTCGTTCTTTGAAAATCAGAACGTGAAGCCAACGCCCTTCCGAAGCAAAGCGGTGGGTGAGCCGCCACTCATGCTGGCGTTGTCAGCTTATTTCTCTTTGCGTGATGCGGTTGGTGCGGTCGCGCCGGGCAAGGTTGTTCGCATGGATGCGCCAGCGACCCCTGAGTGCGTACTGATGGCCTGCGAAGCCATCAAGCGCGCGTAAGCGGAACGCTCAGCACCAAGTGGCAAAGACAGATCTGGCGCGCTTGCGTGCCGTGTTGGGTGCGCAGGCGTTTGCGCTGGTTTCGGTCGGGGAGCAAAAAGGCTCGGTTCCACGCGAGACGGGTGCCTGGATGGCGGTCACGTCCGACGACGTGATTGGCACCATTGGGGGTGGCCACTTGGAGTGGGAGGCCATCGCCCATGCGCGCGAACGCCTCTCGGCGCCCGTGGCCGGCGTGACCCGGCGGCATTTCAAACTGGGCCCATCACTCGGGCAGTGCTGTGGGGGTGCGCTGGACCTGTTGTTTGAACATTGGGCCGCAGACGCGCCAACGGCCGCAACGCAAAAATTATTGCAACGTCTTGAGCGCCCACGGGTACCTGTGACACTGTTTGGCGGCGGTCACGTCGGCCGTGCCATCGAGCAGGCCTTGCGCCCGTTGCCGTTTTCGTTAACGTGGGTCGACAGTCGGGACGAGATATTTCCCGCTGATATCGATCCGTCCGTTGCCACCGAAAACGTCAGCCCTGTGCAGGATGCGGTAGCCGACATCATGCCCGGTTCATTCGTCCTCATCATGAGCTTCAGCCACGCAGAGGACTTAGATGTGCTGTTGGCGTGTTTGACGCGTCAGCGGCGACAGGGCGACTTGAGATTCATCGGTCTGATCGGCAGTGCCACCAAATGGGCGAGTTTCTCTAATCGCGCCCGCGAACGCGGCTTCACTGACCGCGAATTGGCGCAGGTGACCTGCCCGATTGGACTGCCTGCCATCACAGGCAAAGAGCCCGCGGTTATCGCGGCCAGTGTGGCCGCTCAACTGTTGGGATGCCTGCGCGTTTGAAGCGAATTTGACACATGGAAAACCTCGATATCACCGTTCTCAGGACCATCCAGGATTGGCGGCAGCAAGGCCACCGCGCGCTGCTGGCGACCGTGATCCGAACGTGGGGCTCATCGCCCCGACCCGTTGGATCCATCATGGCCATGAGGGATGATGGCGCGGTTGTGGGGTCGGTCTCTGGCGGATGTATTGAAGACGACTTGATCAACCGCTACACCCAAGCCTACAACGCGTTGGACGCGACGATCCCCATGGGCGCACCCCAGCGTGTACGTTACGGTGTCACGGCAGACGAGGCACACCGTTTCGGGTTGCCATGCGGTGGCACTTTGGAGCTTTTGCTCGAGTTCGATCCTGATGTTGAGGCTCTGGCGTCGCTGACGACCCAACTCGATAGTGGGGCACTGGTTGAGAGAACGGTCGATTTGACAACGGGTGCGGTGGAACTGAGGCCCTGCCAGGTGCCTGCCGCCTTGAGCGTATCCGACGCCACACTTGTCAATACCTTTGGGCCGGGATACCGCATGCTCATCATCGGCGCTGGCCAGTTGAGTGAGTATCTGGCGACGATGGCACTGTTCAGTGGTTTTTCAGTCACGGTATGTGATCCCCGTGATGAATACCGTGGTGCTTGGCGTGTGGCAGGCGCGAAGGTGGTGAGCACCATGCCAGATGACGAGGTGGTGTCCTTTAGGCCGGATGCGCGCAGCTGTGTTGTGGCTCTGACACATGACCCCAAGCTCGATGACCTCGCTTTGTTGGAGGCACTCGCGACGCCGGCTTTTTACGTCGGTGCGATTGGTTCACGGCGCAACCATGATGCGCGGCGTCAGCGCATGATCACGCATTTTGAGCAGACCGAGGAGGGGCTGGCATCGCTGCGTGGGCCAATCGGTATTTTTATTGGCAGCAAGACGCCACCTGAAATTGCGGTGAGTGTGATGGCCGAGATTTTGGCGGTTAAAAACGGTGTCGCATTACCGCGTGATTTGGCTGTTGGCGAGGCCAAAAACCTGCGTGACATACCACCCAACGATGATGGTGGCTTGGTGTGCGGCGTTTAAATCGACGCGCCCCATAGCCAGCGTCCAGATGCGAGACCGGCGTAGGTCAGAAGTAACGATCCGCTCACATTGAGTAAAACGTTCCCTGCTGCACTTGCGACATGTCCGTTTTGGTACAGCTGAAGGGTTTCGATTGAAAAGGTCGAGAAGGTGGTGAGCGCGCCTAAAAACCCGGTGATGATGAAGAGGCGCCATGCGGGGTCAAGGTTTGGCTGCGTTTGTAGCCACACGACCCCCAAACCAATCAAATAGGCGCCAATGCCATTGGCTGCCAGCGTTCCCCATCCAATACCGGTTGAACCCGCGACGTTGAGCCAAAGGCCCAAACGCCAGCGAGCGATCGCACCCAGGCTGGCGCCGGCGGATAACGCGATGACGGTAAACATGGTCAGATCTTCCTTGAGCAGTGGTCAGTGGCACCATGTTACACGCCCCCCGAACGACGACCGGCTAGGGCTTATAGGCTTTTTTATTTACGGTGAGGCCCCCCTCGGAAAACCGCATGGCCGCCTTTGAGCCGATCCCTTTCACGCGCGCGATCAGGTCAGGCCAATTGGCAAAAGGTTTGGCCTCGCGCTCCGCGATGATCAGCTGGGCAACCTTCGGCCCGATACCCTTGACGGATTCCAGGGCCTCTTGGCTGTCTTTGTTAACGTCAACGGCGGCCATCGCCAGCGTTGTGAAAAGACTTAAGAGCAAGGTGGTGATAAGACGTCGCATGATGAACTCCTGTAAAGGTGCCGTTGCGCCAAGAGTGACGCAACGGTCTGTTCATTCTGGTTTGAGAGGCGTGTGACCCCTGCCTTTGCTTACGTCTACGGGTTGGCCTAGGGCGCTCAGAGCTCTTCGACGCGACGGGCGGGGAAGCTGTCCCAACTCTGGCAGCCGGGACATTGCCAGAAATAGGTTTTGGCCTCAAAGCCGCAGGCGGCACAGCGGTATCGCATGAGGGGGGATGCGGCGCGCTCGATGGCCTGTGCCACGAGCGGGTGCGTGAGCGCGGGCGCGGGCTCGGATGCGGCATCTTGCTTGACCAAGCTCGCGACGGCGGCCAGTGAAGGCGTGCGACTCAGGTGGTTGAGCAAGCGGTCATTCGCCGACTCTGATGCGATCGCGCTCAGCGCCAAAGTCACATCGAGGCTGGGGGCCTGTTGGTCAGCGACGTGCAGCAGCTGCCGCACGCGTTCGCGGCTGTCGTCATCGGTGGCGAGAACCACCAGTCGCTGTGCCAACAAGGGCGTTGTCGCAGGTGCCCGGCGGGCCAATTTAAACAGCGTGTCGAGTGCCTTCGCGTTGTCGTTCTGAGCGGCCTGAATCGCACTGATTGCGAGGTAGGCGCGAGGCGACTCAGGCGCCAGTTGCTGGGCTGTTTCGAGGGACTTGAGGGCCTTGTCCGTTTCACCGGATTGCCGGGCCGCTTCTGCCACCTCACAGTGATAGTGCGCACGTCGGCCCGTGAAGCTCCCGTGTTGGCCGGCCTCCAAACGTGTGGCAATGTTGATTGCTTTTTCCCAGTCGCGGCTGCGTTCAAAAATGGCCAACAGCGCCAACTGCGCCTCCGTCGCGAACGGGGTGTTATCGAGCTTGAGCAGGGCTGCCTCGGCGCGGTCAAGCAATCCCGCTTTCAGAAAGTCGAGGGCCAACCCATGCTGCGCGCGCTGTCGGTCTGCGTGGCTGAGGTCGCTGCGGGCGAGCAAATGTTCATGCACCCGCACGGCTCGGTCGTACTCGCCACGCCGCCGAAACAGGTTTCCCAGCGCGAAGTGCAGTTCACTGGTTTCAGGATCGTGCTGAACGGCTTCGATGAAGGCATCAATCGCCTGGTCTTGCTGCTCATTGAGGAGGAAGTTCAGGCCGCGGAAATAGGCTTTAGGTGCCTGTTGCTCGGATCGTCGCCATTGGCGAATATCAACCCGGGACGCCACCCAGCCCAGTGCGAAAACCAACGGGAGCACCCATAACAGGGTGGTGATGTCAAATACCCAGTTCATCGTCAGCGTCGTGAGTGGCTTTGGCTAGGACGGGGGTGGTTGACTTGGACGCGGTCAGTTTGAGTTGCTTGTTCGCCTGCGTCGCCAATCGCCGCTGCTTGAGCCACAACGGCATCATGGCCGAAATTCCGAGCGCAACGCCCAAAAGAATGGCCACGCAAAGTGCCCAAATCAGAGGCGTTGTCCATGTCTGTCCCGGGATGAGGTGAACTGTGACCTCGCTTTGGTTACCCAACGCGAACACGAGCACAATCAAAAAGACGATGAGCCGAATCAGCCAAAAAAATAATTTCATAGTGCGGGTCTTTCATACCGGCGGCCTTTCGGTTGACTGGCCACGGTTGAGCGGTTCATTCTAGTCCGATGATCAAGCGAGTACGGCAACTGATTTGATCTGTAAAAAGACGGGTTGATTGGGTGCCAATTGAAGGGTTTCGATGGCACGCCGCGTGATGCGGGTCAGGAGGCGGTGACCACCGCATTGAACGCTGACCAAAACAAAGGGGTGTCCGGGGCGGTGATCGATTGCCAAAACCGTCGCAGGCAGGACGTTTTGGATACTGCTGCGACGCACAGCCGGTGGTGGGTCTAAAGTGATACTGATGTCCTTTGCGTGAACGCGCAGCCGCACCTGTTGCCCCGTTTTTAGGCTGTTATCCGTGTCAACAATCCATATTTCGCCGCCGTCAAATTGCACCTGTGCCATTTGCCATTGCGGCTCAGTTGCGACAACGAAGCCCGAGATGAGGGCCCCCAAATCGTCACCCAATTGCAAACTCAAAGCGGCATCGGTCAGAACCGCATGTGGGTCACCACTGCCCATAACCTGGCCATGCTGCAAAACCACGAGATGGTCAGCCAGCCGGGTGACTTCCTCCGTGTTGTGCGTCACGTAAAGCGCGGGCATACCCATTTGATCGCGCAGTCGCTCAAGCCATGGCATGACTTCCGCGCGTTTTTTGACATCGACCGATGCCAGCGGCTCATCCATGAGCAGCAACGACGGTTGTGTGGCCAGTGCCCGTGCGATGGCCACGCGCTGGCGCTCGCCCCCAGAAAGGGCTGCGGTGTCCCGGCTGAGAAGCGATGCGAGATCGAGCAGGTCGATGGCGTCGTCCAGCGTGCGGGACGCGGCATTCTTCGGAATACCGTACCGAAGATTCTGCTTCACGTTCAGGTGTGGCAGCAGGCTTGCTTCTTGAAAGACGTAGCCGATAGGGCGCTGCCATGTGGGAACAAAAATACCGGCGCTGTCATCGTGCCAACATTGATCGCCCACCGTGATTTGCGCGGCTTGTGGTCGCTCAAGCCCAGCGACCGCGCGCAGCAAGCTGGTTTTACCGCTTCCAGAGGCGCCGTAAATCACGCTGATGCCCCGCTCGGGCAGGCGCAGATCGACGGCCAAGCTGAAGCTGGCCCGCGGTAGCGTAAAGCGCAAGGTGATGGGCGCACGTGCGGCTGCGCTCATGGCCGGACACCCGATCCGTCGTGGACGCGGCCCAATAGTGCGGGCCCGCCAGCGGCATGACGGCCACGATTCAACCACGCAAGTGCCATCAAAATGCCAAACGAAAAGGCGACCATTGCGCCGGCCAGCCAATGCGCCTGCGTGTATTCCATGGCCTCAACATGCTCATAAAGCTGGGTTGACACGACGCGCGTAACGCCCGGAATATTGCCGCCGATCATCAAAACGACGCCGAATTCACCGACGGTGTGGGCGAAGCTGAGCACGGCGGCGGTCACAAATCCGGGCCGCGCCAATGGCAGCGCGATTGTGAAAAATTGACGCATCGGACTGGCACGCAGGGTTGCCGCGACTTCAAACGGGCGCCGCCCGATTGATTGAAATGCGTGTTGAAGCGGTTGTACCGCGAATGGCAACGAGAAAACAATCGACCCAATCACCAAGCCGCTGAAGCTGAAAGACAGACGCCCCAAACCCAATGCTGTGGCAAGGCCGCCGATGATGCCTTGTGGACTTAAAAGCGTGAGCAGGTAAAACCCCAAAACGGTGGGCGGTAACACCAGTGGCAGCGCAACCAGCGCACCCACAACGCCGCGCCAACGCGATGACGTTGATGCGAGCCACCATGCCAATGGCGTTGCGAGCAGCAGCAATAAAGCGGTGGTGACGCTGGCGAGTTGCAGCGTCAAGCCGATGGCTTGCCATGACTCAGGGGTGAAAGCAGCATTGGCGCTCGACATGGGGCTATTTTAGGTAACCAAACTGGCGAATGATTTCAGCCGCCTCAGGACCGTTGAGGTACGTGAGAAAGGCCCGCGCAGCCGTGTTTTTTTCACCATACTTGAGTAACACGGCATCTTGCCGAATCGGCAGGTGGGCATCCAGTGGCACCAGCCAGCCATAGCCACTCTGCAAGCGACCATCTGACCACACCTGGGAGAGCGATAAAAAACCGGCATCCGCTGCGCCCGAGGCAACAAATTGGTACACCTGTGCAACGTTCTCGCCGTAGACCAGTTGGGTGCCGCTTGTTTCGGCCATGCCAGCCCCGCGCATGGCCTGTGAGGTCGCTGCGCCAAAGGGTGCCAGCTTTGGGTTCGCGACGGCGATGTGTTTGAACTGACCGTCGCGGATGGCGGCCCATGGCGGTGTCGATGTGAGACCCGTGTTGGGCTTCGGCGACCAAAAAATCAGACGGCCTTCCGCATAGGTAAATTGGCTGTTCTGAACGGCAAATCCACCCTCGACTAGCGCTTTGGGTGTTGCCTGATCAGCGGCCAATAGGACGTCGAATGGGGCACCATGGGTGATCTGACCAAAAAGCTTACCGGTTGAGCCGCTGATGACCTGAACTTGGTGCGGAGCCCGCCGAGTGAAGTCTGCGACCAACCGCTTCATGGGGGCAGCAAAGTTTGCAGCGACCGCGATCTGCGTCTGCGCCGCAAACGCCATGCCGCTGCTGAGCGCCATTGCCAGTGCCAGTGACGGTGCCATGCGCACACGCTGTGGCGTTATCAATCGGTGACAGGCAGGGGTTTTGGGCATGAAAAATTATAGGACTGCTGGCATTGTGGGGCCATGCGCGCGGTTACCATAGGCCCATGAGAAAAACCTTTGATTTGCGCGTACCAGGGAAGCATCCTGACCGTTTGTTAGACGCCGCGAAAAATGACATTCGCAAGTACATCAAACGGTGTCGTGGGCGTGATTTGCCGGCCGGAACGCACTTTTGGAATTTCGTTTGCTTGTTGGGCGTCGACGAGCAAACGGCATCCCCCGTGCATCCGCAGCAACTCACTGAGCGAATCAACGCGCTGATCGCGGAGGGTGCGACCACCCTTTTTATCGCCATCGATCCGCAAGCCACAGCGCGCGTTTATAAAAACGTGGCTGAGCCATGGTCACCTGATGGCGATGCGACCGGCATCGACGCGCCCGAATCAACGGACGATTAAAGTCGCCAGCTGACTCGCTCGCAGGATCTCCGCCGTGTTGCTACCCAAGAGCAAATGGCGAATCGCCGAGTGTCGGCCAACCCCCATGACCAGCAGATCGATCGCGTGCGCGCGAACATGGTGAGCGATAGCCACAGCGGCATCCCCACCCACACGCGCAGAGGTCACGTTGAAGCCTCGTGCGGCCAGCATCTCATGGGCCCAGTCGAGTTGCTTCTGTTGATCACGCTGAAGCGCGTTGTTGTGGCGACCTGCCATCAGCACATGAATTGGTAGCCCTGAAAGCAACTGACTTTCAGCCACGGCCCGAACGGCATGACGTGTTGCGCTGTGACCGTCAAACGCCAAAAGCACCTGCTGAGGCGGGGTGAAAGTCTGCCGCGTCAGTAAAACTGGGCAGGGCAGGTGTTTGATTAACTCACTCACGGTGCTGCTGACGTCTGCGGGTTTGCTGCCTGCGGCCGACGACTCACCGTTGCGGCCCAACACCACCATTCGAGCCTCTGGCGCAAGCTCGGTCAAGGTATCCAAGAGACGTCCGTGCCTTTGCCGGGTGTCCATGGCGTCCAATCCCTTTGTCGCCGCGTAGGTGCGCAGACGGCTCAAAAAGAGTCGCCCCTGTTCGCGTGCCATTTTGCTTTTTGATGCGTCTTCCTGGGACAGCGACTCAAGGAGATTTTCCTGTGCATCCACGCCGATTGCGCCGCTATGGTCTTCGCTCTGCGCGCGTTCAAGGTGACGGTCAAGCACATGCAGAAACTCAACCGGTAGCGCCAGTTGTTTGGCCGCCCAAACCGCGGCATCGGTCACGCCTTCACTGTGATCAGACTGATCCACGCTGGCAATGATTTTTTCGTTGGTCATCAACATGGGGATCCCTTTTAATGCAGCGCGGCGCTGTCGGCGGCGGGCTTGTCGTGTGTACCGAAACGGTCGATCATCGTTGCGCTGGCCTCGTTGAGCCCGATGACTTCCACGTCAGTGCCTTCTCGTCGGAATTTGGTCACCGCTTTGTCAAGCGCGCTTACCGCCGTGACATCCCAAAAATGGGCCTGACTGACGTCAATCCGGACGGCATCGATCACCTCTTTGTAATCAAACGCGTCAACGAATCGCTCGCTCGAAGCGAAGAAAACCTGGCCGCGAACGGTGTACGCCCGAACGAGTCCGTTGGGGTCCGCTTGCGATGTGATGTGCAGTACCCGTCCAACCTTGTGGGCAAAGAAAAACCCAGATAACAAGACACCAACCAACACGCCTTTGGCGAGGTCATGCGTCGCGACCACCACGATGACGGTGGCGAGCATGACAGCGCTGGAGCTTTTTGGATTGGTACCGAGGTTTCGGATCGAGGCCCAATTGAAGGTGCCGATCGAAACCATGATCATGACCGCCACCAGCGCAGCCATGGGAATCATGGCGACCCAGTTCCCTAAGAACACAACCATGATTAGCAACAAAACACCGGCGGTCAGTGTTGACAGGCGACCCCGTCCACCCGACTTCACGTTAATTACAGATTGCCCAATCATGGCGCAGCCAGCCATGCCACCCATGAAGCCGGCAAAGATGTTAGACAGGCCTTGGCCGACGCACTCGCGATTTTTATCGCTGGGTGTATCGGTCAGGTCGTCCACGATGGAGGCGGTCATCATGGACTCCAGCAGGCCAACCACCGCCATGGTGGCCGAGACCGGGAAGATGATGGTTAGGGTTTCCCAAGTCAACGGCATATCGGGGAACAGGAAGACCGGGAGGCTGTCGGGTAGTTCTCCCATGTCGCCGACGGTCCGGATGTCCAGCCCAAGGGAGATGGACACAGCGGTCAGGACCACGATGGTGACCAGCGGTGAGGGGATGCTTTTCGTCAGCAGGGGGAACAGGTAAATGATGCCCAGACCGGCAGCGGTCATGGCGTAAACCACCCAGCTGACATCGATCAGTTCGGGCAATTGGGCCATGAAGATCAAGATGGCCAACGCATTGACGAATCCGGTGATCACCGAGCGCGAGACGAATCGCATCAACGCACCGAGGCGAAGCCAACCGGCGATGATTTGTAACAGACCTGTCAGGATGGTCGCCCCGAGCAGGTATTCCAAGCCATGCGTTTTGACCAACATCACCATCAGAAGTGCCATGGCACCCGTGGCTGCAGAGATCATCCCAGGGCGACCGCCCATGAATGCACTGACAAACGCGATACAAAACGATGCGTAAAGACCCACCTTGGGGTCAACACCTGCAATGATCGAAAAGGCAATCGCCTCAGGGATCAAAGCGAGGGCGACGACGAGGCCTGCGAGCAGGTCATTGCGGGTGTTGGATAGCCATTCTTGGCGAAGATTGTTCATGCGTGCTTTGGGGCTGAGGTGGGCAAAAAGCCCGACCCGTGGTGGTTCGAGACGGTGTCTCGATCCATGCAGAGGGGAGGGAAAGGCAGCGCGCGTGGCGCAGAGAAGCCGCTATTTTAAACGCTTGCGTTTTTCAGTCTCCGCTGAGCGCTGTCCGCGTGGCCGGATGCTTCAAGTGATCCAGCCACCATTGCAGCGCCCGACCCGTTTGGCCGTTGGCAGCGGCCCGCCAAGCATAGGCCAGGCGTGCGATGCGGTTCGGCTGTTCAACCGTTTTGGCGACCAACTCACCGCTGGCGATGTGGGGGCGAGCCAATGGCTCGGGCAGGAAACCGCAACCCAGCCCTGCGATTTGGGCCGCCAGCTTCAGGGCCATGCTCGGTACCGCGAGGGTGTCTTGACCCGCCAAAATCCCAACGCTGATCGCTTGCCCGCTGGTTCCCGAGTCGGCGACGCTGACCACGCGATATGCAGCGCGCTGCGCGTCGGTTAAGGGCTCGGGCGCGGCTGCCAGTGGGTGGTGTTTCGCAACGGCAAAAATGAAGGGCACATTGCCCAGCGGCGCATGGCGAATTCCGGCGAACTGGGCAGTCTCTGAGCTGATGCCCAAGGCCAAGTCCGATTGGCCGCTGGTCAGGGATTCAGTCGTACCGCTCAAGGTTTCCACCTGAAGTTTGATGCGCGTGGGCGCATTGAGTTGGTAGAAGGCGTCCATCAATTCAAGCAGCGGCTGCTTGTTGATGATGTCGTCAGCCACGATGACCAACTGCGCCTCCCAGCCGGTGGCCACCCGCTTGACCCGCATGGCCACGGCGGTGAGCTCAGTGAGTAAGTGGGCACTTGCATCATTGAGCGCATGTCCAGCGGGCGTCAGCTGCGCCCGCCGAGAGCTGCGATCGAGCAGCAGCACATCGAGCTGCGCTTCCATTTGTCGTAACCGGTAAGTCAATGCGCTGGGGACCAGCCCCAGCTTCCGCGCGGCCCCCGCCAGGCTGCCTTCCGTTGCGACCGTTGCAAGCAGGTGCAGATTTTCTGGGGAGAGGGCGTTGCGGTAGTTTTGCATGGCGATTTGCTGTTCAAATAATTTGATGATAGACGTTAATTTATTAATCTTTATTTTGGATGATAAGACCTAAACTGGGTTTTCTCGCCCACATTCAATCGGGCACGCATTCAGGCGATTCAGGAGTTCACAGATGTTGCAAATCAGACGCGCGGCTGACCGAGGTCAAGCCAACCATGGTTGGTTAAAGAGCCAACACACGTTTTCCTTTGCTTCCTATTACGCGCCCCAGTTCATGGGGTGGGGTAATTTGCGCGTGATCAATGAGGACCGCATCGCGGCGGGCACGGGGTTTGGTACCCATGGCCACCAAGACATGGAAATCGTCAGTTACGTCATCTCCGGTAATCTGGCCCATAAAGACAACATGGGTAACGTGACAGGGATTCCCCCGGGGGATGTCCAGCGCATGAGCGCGGGTACGGGCGTGATGCACAGCGAGTTCAATCACGCCGAAAACCAAGAGACGCATTTTTTGCAAATCTGGCTCTTGCCGCACACCGCTGGTATTCAACCCAGCTACGAGCAAAAACATTTTCAGTCTGCGGTCAAACGGGGGCGCTTGTGTTTGGTGGCAGATCCAGCCGGCGCCGACGGTGCCGTGACGATTCACAGTGATGCCCGCATTTACAGCGGCCTGTTTGATGGTGATGAGTCGGCCACATTGCCGCTTGATTCAAAACGCAAAGCTTACGTCCAGGTGGTTAGAGGCCAGGTTGTCGTGGGAGGGCACGCGCTGAAACAGGGGGATGGCCTTTTTGTTGCCGATGAAGCGGCACTCTCCTTTGCCAATGGTCAAGACGCTGAAGTGCTGTTGTTTGATCTGCAGGCTTGAGCCTGATCGTCGACCCCTACCAGAGATACAGCCAAATGACCCCCAGCACCACCCAGCCAGCCCTCGACGTGCGCCCGATTGCCCGAGTCAGTGAGATGCCTTTTCACGCATTCGATGCCAAAACCTTCGCGCACATGTTGCGCGTTGAGCCCAGCGCGTTGATTGACCCCTTCTTAGGCATTGATGCCTTCAACATGCCCGAGTGCTACTTCTTGCCCCATCCGCATGGGGGCATGAGCGCGATCACGCTGTTGTTCGAGGACTCACCTGGCGGTGTGCGTAACCGCGATTCGATGGGCGATGACTCGCACATTGAGGCAGGGGATTTGCACTGGACGCAGGCGGGCAAGGGCATCATCCATGAGGAGACGCCCTCTGAGATTGGACAGGCCGCCGTCGGATTGCAGATCTTCGTGAACATGGCAAAAGATAAAAAGTACATGGATGCCGCGGTCTTCAAGGTGAAGCGTGCGGATATGCCAAAAGGCCGCGTCGATGACGCGACGGTCGTCGCGGTTGCGGGTGCGCTGCCGGGTACCGAGACGCGTTCGCCGATTGACTCGGATCCCCGGTGGGCCACCCCGGTCGGTCTCTTGGATGTGACAGTCGACCCCAATGGTCAGGTTCGTTTGCCCATTCCAACCGACCACAACGTGTTTTTCATTTGGCATGCCGGTGACTTGGTCGTCGGTGAACAAACTGTCAGCCAGCCGGTTTCGGTGCTGTGGGCGGGTGCGACGCAATCTGAGGTGCCATTCATACAGTTGCAAGCCGGTGCGGCGGGCCTGCGTGGTGTGGTGTTTCACGGCAAGCCCCTGAATGAGCCTGTCTTTCCGCACGGTCCGTTTACCGGCAACACCAAGCAAGACATCGTGAATTACATCCAAGCCTATCAAGACGGTGCCATGGGCGCGCTTGATCCTTCTTTTTCTCGTAACTAACTTTTCTACCAACCTCAACCAATAGGACTTTTTATGGCGAACACAGCAGTTGTTTATTTTTCAGGCTACGGCCACACCCAGCGCATGGCCGAGTTTGTGGCTCAAGGCGCCCAGGGCACCCTCATTGAAATCGATGCCGACGGGAACATCACCGATGCGCAGTGGGATGTGTTGGACGCGGCGGACGCGATCATCATGGGCTCGCCGACCTACATGGGCATGGTCGCTTGGCAATTCAAAAAATTTGCTGACCTCTCATCAAAGCGCTGGTTTGCTGGCAAATGGCAGGGCAAAGTTGCCGGTGGTTTTACCATTTCAGGTCATCTGAGTGGCGATAAGCTGTCAACCATCCAGTACTTCATGACTTTGGCCATGCAACACGGCATGGTTTGGGTGGGCCAGGCTGAAATGGGCGACGGCACCATTAACCGCCTGGGCTCAAATTCTGGCGTCATGGCGCAGGTGGGTAACACTGAGTCCGCCGCAGCCATCCCAGAGGGTGACCTCGCAACAGCAAAGACCTACGGCGCGCGCGTTGCGGCCATGGCGGCGAAGTTGGCCGTCTAAGGCTTTGAAGTTGGCAGAACGCCGCTAAGATTGCGCCATGCGCTTTTTTGAGTTTTTGCCAATCATTGATTGGGTTGCCCTTCTGGTTTTCTTCGGAAGCTGGGCGGGCTATGCCTGGTATGCAGGGCGGGGCCACGCGGACGGCACCACCTTGCTTCACCGAACCAACCTCTACCGGCGGTACTGGTTGATGCAGGCGACGTATCGTGACCCGCGAATGTTGGACGGTTTGATCACTCAAAACCTCTCGGCAACCCCCGCATTTTTTTCATCAACCACCATCATCATTATTGGTGGTTTGCTGGCAGTCATGGGTGCGTCCGACCGCGTCAATGAATTGGTGGTTGGCATACCTTTCGCCAAAGGCACCAGTGTCGAGGTTTTTGATGTCAAGCTGTTGCTGCTGATCGCTATTTTTGTTTATGCATTTTTCCGCTTCAGCTGGTCCATGCGCCTCTACACGTTTGTGGCCCTTGCGATCGGGTCGATGCCACCGCCGGAGTCCTTCGCAGATGGGACGTTTGACCGAGAGAAACACGCCAAACGTGCCAGTGCACTGGTTGGTTTGGCGGCTGAGGCTTTCAACAGCGGTTTGCGCGCGTATTACATGAGTTTCGCGGCAATGGCGTGGGTCTTCTCGGGGCACGCGTTCATGTTGGGCAGTGCTGCTGTGGTATTTATTTTGTATCGGCGTGAATTCCGGTCTGACGTGCTAACCGTCCTCGCCAATTAGGTCTTCGAGGCGGGATTTCGCCATCTGAACGTCGGCTTGCCAAGCGCCCAAAACAAGTCTCTAAAATAGGGCCAATGACCCGATCACACACGTTCGCTCACCTCCGACTTCACACCGAGTTTTCGGTTGTCGATGGGGCTGTGCGGGTACCCGACGCCATCAAAGCGGCGGTCCAACACGACCAGCCCGCCTTGGCGATAACCGACCTAAACAATCTGTTTGGCGCGGTTAAGTTTTACAAGAAAGCGCGTGGCGCGGGTGTGAAACCCCTGATCGGCGCTGACATCACTGTCACTGGCATTCCCAATGACGGCGAAGCCACCTCACCGATGCCAGGGCAAATGCCGGTGCTTTCTCGCCTGCTCGTTTTGGTGCAGAACGACCAAGGCTACCTGAACCTTTGCGAGCTGCTGGCGCGCGCATGGACGCGCGGCACTGGCAAAGACCAAGCGTCGGTCCAGTGGGGCTGGTTGCAGGAGCTCAACGAGGGGCTCATTGTGCTTTCAGGCGCCCAAGCGGGGCCGGTGGGCCGCGCGCTCATGGCCGGCGATACCGCACGGGCCAGTCAATTGGCACTCAGCTTGGCTGAGACGTTTACCCATCGGTTTTACCTTGAGATCCAACGTGCGGACCGCGAAGACGACGAGCGGCACGTCATGGCATGCGTACCCCTTGCCGCACGCCTTGGTTTGCCCGTTGTTGCCACACACCCGATTCAGTTTTTAGCGCCTGATGACTACGAAAGTCATGAGGCAAGGGTCTGTATTGCAGAGGGCGAAATGCTGGCCAATCGCCGCCGCGTGCGTCGATTCACACGGGCCCAATATTTCAAGTCCAGCGATGAAATGCAGGCACTCTTTGCGGATTTGCCAGCCGCGTTGGCAAATACCATTGAAATTGCCAAGCGGTGTAACGTGACTCTGACGTTGGGCAAACCGCAGTTGCCTAACTTTCCAACGCCCATCGTCGACGGCGCCCCGATGCCGATGGCGGATTACTTCAAGCAACTGTCACACGAGGGTCTACAAAAGCGCTTGGCGCACCTGTACCCCGACGCTGCCAAACGGGCGGCAGAGGCGCCACGCTACATTGAACGGCTGGATTTTGAAATCGGCACCATCCTCAACATGGGGTTTCCTGGCTACTTCTTGATCGTGGGTGACTTCATCGCGTGGGCAAAAAATAATGGTTGCCCCGTTGGGCCCGGCCGGGGTTCAGGTGCGGGGTCTTTGGTTGCCTACGCACTGGGTATCACCGACCTTGATCCGCTGGAGTTCAACCTGCTGTTCGAGCGTTTTTTGAATCCCGAGCGGGTATCGATGCCTGACTTCGATATTGACTTCTGCCAGTCCAATCGCGACCGCGTGATTGAGTACGTCAAAGAGAAATACGGGCGTGAAGCGGTGAGTCAAATCGCCACCTTCGGCTCGATGGCGGCGCGCGCAGCCATCCGTGATGTGGGTCGCGTGATGGACTTTGCTTATGGTTTTTGCGACGGCATATCGAAGCTGATCCCCAACAAGCCTGGGACCCACATCACGATTGCTGAGGCGATAAAGCAAGAACCGCAACTCGCCGAACGCCTTGAGCGCGAAGAGGACGTTCGCACGCTGTTGGACATGGCGCAAAAACTTGAGGGCATGACGCGCAATGTGGGCATGCACGCGGGTGGTGTGTTGATTGCGCCGGGAAAACTCACTGATTTCTGCCCGCTGTACCAGCAACCGGGCAGCGACTCGGCGGTCAGTCAGTTTGACAAGGACGACGTGGAGGATGTCGGCCTCGTTAAATTCGACTTTTTGGGGCTGGCCACGCTCACTATTTTGGAGCTGGCACGTGACTTCATTCGTGCCCGGCACCCTGGGCAAGCGGATTTCGCGTTTGAGAACGTGCCCATCGATGACCCCAAGGTTTACGCGCTTTTTTCGCGGGGTCAAACAGAGGCGGTATTCCAGTTTGAAAGTCGCGGTATGCAGGGGATGTTGCGTGACGCACGCCCCAGTCGCCTCGAAGACCTGATCGCTCTGAACGCTTTGTATCGCCCAGGTCCGATGGATTTGATCCCCACTTTCGTGGCACGCAAGCACGGACGTGAGGAGGTGATTTATCCACACCCCTTGGTCGAGTCCGTCTTGTCTGAGACCTACGGGATCATGGTCTACCAAGAGCAGGTGATGCAGGTGGCGCAGGTGCTTGCTGGCTACTCGCTTGGCGGCGCCGACATGTTGCGCCGTGCGATGGGCAAGAAAAAGCTTGAGGAGATGGTGAAGCAGCGCGAGCTGTTCCGTGCGGGCGCGGCCAAGCAAAACATCTCACAAGATAAAGCAGACGAAATCTTTGACCTGATGGAGAGCTTCGCCGGCTACGGCTTTAACAAGTCGCACGCCGCCGCATATTCGCTGTTGGCGTATCACACGGCGTGGTTGAAAGTCCATTTCACAGCTGAGTTTTACGCTGCGAACATGACCATCGAAATGGGTGACACCGATAAGCTCAGTGTCTTATTTGCCGATGCGCAAACGATGGGTATTGGGTTTGAGCCGCCCGATGTCAACCGGGGTACATATCGTTTTGAGCCGGTATCCAACAAAGAAGTGCGGTACGGCCTCGGTGCCATCAAAGGTACCGGCGAACAGGCCATTGAGGCCATGGTGGCGGCTCGCGAGGCGGGGGGGCCATTCAAGTCGCTGTTTGATTTCGCCACGCGTGTCGACAAGCAGCGCATGAACAAGCGGACGGTTGAAGCGCTGATCAAGGCGGGCGCTTTTGACAGCATCGACTTGAATCGTGCCAGCTTGTTGGCCAGCGTTGAGCGTGCCTTTGAGTATGCCGCCGCTCAGGCAGCCAACGCGAACCAGGTCGGTTTATTTGACATGGGTGACGACGACCATGGCTCGAGCACCCAGGAGCCACCATTGGTCTCGGTCGTGCCATGGGGTGTCAAGGAGCGACTAACGCACGAGAAATCTGCGGTTGGTTTCTTTCTCTCGGGGCATCTGTTTGATGAGGTTGCTGCTGAGGTGCGCCGTTTCGTTAAGTTGCGTATTGCTGACTTGGTGGATTCCCGCGATGCCATTGTGCTCGCTGGCATCGTGACTGACCTGCGTGTGATTAACGGGCAACGTGGGCGTTTGGGTATCTTCAAGCTCGATGACAAGAGCGGCACCATCGAAGCGTCGGTTGATGAAGGCATGCTGAACCAATATCGTCACCTGATTAAGGACGATGAATTTATTGTTGCACAGGTGGTCGCGCAACCCGATCGGTTCTCTGGTGGCTTGCGTTTGAAAGTGCAAAAGCTGTGGAGCCTGCCCGATGCGCGCTGTCGGTTTGGCAAATACCTACAGGTAAAAGTAAACGGCCAGTCACCCGATGTGGGCCGCCTGTTGCGCGAATTCCCGCCCCAGCGGGAGGTGACCGAGCACGGTGATATTGACCGCGGTTTACGGATTCGTTTGCAGATACTGCGTGAGCAGGCGCTTTGCGATCTGGCGCTGGGTGAACAAGCGCGTTTTTATCCGAGTGATGCCGCGCTTGCCAGCTGGTGCGCGCAGGCACACCAGCAGGAAGCGGTGGTTGTTTACGAGTGAGCGGCGTCGGTAATGGGGCCTTTGCCACTGAAGCGGTCAAGCAGCACGTAGATGACGGGGGTGATGAAAAGGGTCACCACTTGCGACAACACCAAACCGCCGACGACAGCCAGGCCCAGCGGCTGGCGTAATTCAGCGCCGGCACCGGCACCCAGCGCAATGGGCAGGGCGCCGATTGCTGCGGTGAGCGTGGTCATCATGATGGGGCGGAAGCGGAGCAAACAGGCTTGACGCATGGCATCGACGGGGCTTTTGCCTTCCTCACGCTGTGCTTGCAACGCGAAGTCGATCATCATGATGGCGTTTTTCTTCACAATACCAATCAGCATCAGCAGACCAATGGTCGCAATGATCGTTAGGTCTTGACCAAAAAACTGCAGCGTGAGTAGCCCGCCCACCACCGCCGACGGCAATCCCGCCAGAATCGTGATGGGATGGATGAAGCTCTCGTAAAGCATACCCAGCAAAATGTAGATCACCACCAATGCCGCCACGAGCAACACCACTTGGCTGGTTTGCGACGATTGGAAAACAGCCGCGTCACCGCCATACGAGGTGATCACACTGGGTGGCATCTTCATCTCTTTAACGTAGCCTTCCAAGGCTTTGGTCGCATCCCCCAGGGGTACCCCGGGGGCCAAGTTGAAGCTGATGGTGACGGCTTGTAACTGGCCCTGGTGGTTTACGCTGGTTGGACCCAGGGTCCGTTTCACCGATGCAAATGCGCTCAAAGGAACCAGCTCACCCGATAGGGTTCGCATATGGACCTGCATCAAATCCAGCTCGCTTTGATCCTTTGGGTTGTCGATGGTGAGAATCACCGCCCACGTTCCGCTGTCGGTGTAGATGCTCGCAACTTGTCGCTCACCAAATGCCGAGTACATCATGTTCCGCAGCGCTTGGCTGTTGATGCCCAGTTGTTGTGCCCGTGCCTTATCAATGACGAGCTCGGCTTGCAGGGCACTGTTCTCGGCGTCAGAGTTGACGTCAGTAAAACGCTGATCACCCTTCATGGCCTCCGAGACACGGTCGACCCAAATACCGAGGTCTGACCCGTTGACGCTTTGCAGCGTGTACTGGTAGCGGCTGCGGCTCATACGGCCACCCACACGCAGGTTTTGTAGCGGCGTGAAAAAGACTTTCACGCCCGGGACACCCCCTGCGGCACGGCGCAATTGGCCCAACACGGTCTTCATGTCTTCACGTTCGGACTTCGGTTTGAGTGTGATGAACATGCGTCCCGTGCTGCCGCCAAAAACAGCAGCGGCCAGGTCGCCAACGGCGGCGACGTTTTGGGTGCGTTGCGCGACTTGGTCGAGCTGGCGTTGCATGGCTTCGGGACCCACGTCTTGACTGCCCACGACCGTTGCCATGACTTGGCCGATGTCTTCTTCCGGGAAAAAGCCTTTTGGCATCGCTGAGAACAAGTAGATGGTCAAGGCCAAACTGCCGATCGTGGCGCCCAGCATGGTCATTCGGTGGGCGAGGGACCAGTCAAGCAAGCGGGCGTAGCCACGCAGTGTGGCTTGAAAAATCGCCTCAAACCACGCCGTGCTGCGGTAGGCGATGCTGCGCTCAGCTTCTTCTGTCGATTCATGTTTCAGGAAACGGCTGCACAGCATGGGTACGAGTGTGAGCGAGACCACGGCGGAGACCAAAATGGCCAAACCGACGATGACTGCAAACTCGTGAAACAGCAGGCCCAGGGTGCCGGGCATGAAAAAGATCGGAATGAGAACGGCGACCAACGAAATTGAAATGGACACAATCGTGAAGGCCACCTCGCGCGCGCCCTTGATCGCGGCTGCAAAGGGGGCCATGCCTTCCTCAATATGACGGACGATGTTTTCCAGCATCACGATCGCATCGTCCACCACCAATCCCACGGCAAGCGTGATACCGAGTAAGGAGATGTTGTCCAAGCTGTAGTCCATGTAATACAGCAAGGACATGGCTGCGATCAGGGAGACAGGAATCGATAACGTCGGGATGATGGTGGCTGATAACCGACGTAAAAATAAAAAGATGACCAACACCACCAGCGCGATGGTGAGCGCCAAGGTGAAGTAGATGTCGTGCAGCGCTTCGCGAATCGACTCACCACGGTCGTTCAGCGCGTGCAGTTGAACGCTGGGTGGCAGCTGCTCTTTGAGCTTCGGCATGGCGGCGTAAATCGCTTGAATCACCGCAACCGTGTTGGCATCAGGTTGGCGCTGAACGCCCAAGATAACCGACGGGATGCCGTTATATCGGCTCAGACCGCGTTCGTTTTCTGAACCATCACGGATGTTTGCAACGTCGCGCAAATACACGGGGCTGCCGTTCTTAACCGTGACGACGAGATCGCGAAACTCAGCGGCGGAAGCCAATTGTGTGTTGGCTTCAATGATCAAAGTTTGATTCGGTCCTTGAATTTGTCCCATCGCTGCGTTGGCGTTGGTGGCACGAATGGCGTTGGCAACGTCATCCATCGTGAGGCCACGAACCGCAAGCTCACGGGGATTGGCTTCCACGCGCACCGCGTAGCGCTTGGCACCCCATACAGACACCTGAGCCACACCGTTGATGGTTGACAGCGACGGTGAGACGAGGTTCTCTGCAAAGTTGGTGACCTGGACCAGGCTCATGGTTGGCGAGCTCAATGCCAAGATCAAGATCGGCGCATCTGCTGGGTTGACTTTTCGGTAGCTGGGCAGCGACGTCATTTCGCTGGGTAACGCCCGTTGCGTCGCCAACAAGGCCGCTTGCACATCGCCCGCGGCGGAGTCGATGTCGCGGTCAGGCGAGAACTCTAGCGTGATGGATGTCCGACCGAGTGAGCTTGTTGACGTGATGGCGTCAACGCCGGCAATGGTGGAGAACTGCTTTTCAAGTGGCAACGCCACAGAGCGGGCCATGGTTTCTGGACTCGCACCGTTCAAGTTGGCGCTGACGTTGATCGTCGGCGTGTCGTAGCGGGGCAGGGCCGCAACAGGAATCTTGCCAAGCGCTGCCAATCCCACCGCGATCAAAGCGATGTTTAGCAACACCGTCATCACAGGACGGCGTATGAAAATTTCGGTGAGTGACATGCTTACTCCTTGGTGGCCGGTTTGCCGCCACTCTTACCGTCGCCGCCCCACTTGCCTTCACCTTTGCCTTCCCTTTTGCCTTCACCGCTGCCCTTACCGTTGGCGCCAGCGCCCCCGCCCCCGCCGCCAGCGCCAGGTTTGCCCCCTGCGCCAGGCAAACGCAATGCGGCGCCTGGTTTGACGTTGTCGCGTCCTTCCACCACGATGCGGTCACCGGCGGAAAGCCCCGACACCGCGACCTTGTCACCCATGGGGTGTAGGACTTTCACGGGTTTAACTTTTGCCTTGTCTTCCTCGCCCACCATATAAACCGTGGCGCCACGCTCACCCAACACGATGGCGGTTTGAGGAATCACCGCGACTTGCGATAGCGTACCCACGTCAAGGCTGACATTGACGAACTGTCCTGGCCAAAGTGTGTTGTCTTTGTTGGGCAGGCTGGCCTTGAGGGTCAACATGCCAGTGCTGGGGTTGATGGCGTTATCGATCAGCGTGAGCTTACCGATATGCGGTTTCGTGTCGGTTGTGATGGCGTTGCTGCCCAAGCTGACGCTCACCGGGCGCCCAGTGCCCCCTGCTGTGACTTGTTGAATGTCTGACTCAGGCACGGCGAAACGCACGCCGATCGGGTCGAATTGCGTCAGGGTTGTGAGCGCTGTTGCGCTGCCCCCGCTGGCCACAAGGGTGCCCGTGCTGACGTCTATGGAACCAATTCGACCGCTGAAGGGCGCACGAATCACATACAAGCTGCGTTGAATTTGTTGGGCCTTAACGGCGGCCTCGTCAGCCTGCACTTGGCCTTTTTGTGCCTGCACCTGCGTCGCGGCGGTATCGACTGCGCTGGAGGCAACAAAGTTTTTCTTAAACAGATCCTGAGCCCGCGCGTATTGACGCTCTAGGTCTGCGAGTGTGGCTTTGCTGCGTTGGGCTTGGGCCTCTGCCTTGCTCAGATCGGCTTGTACATTGCGGTCATCCAACTCGAACAAGATGTCACCCGCCTTCACAGACTGTCCCTCGCGCACGGCGATGCGACGGACCAGCGCGTTGACTTGCGGACGCACAGGGACGGATTGCTGGGCGATGACGGTACCCGACGCGTTCAGTTTGAGCGGCAGATCCGTCAACTCAACCGTGGTGATCCCAACGGCCACAGGTCCACCAAAGCCGCCTTTCCGTGCGCCACCACCGCCTGGTTTGCCGTCGGGGGCGGCATTGGCTGTCTTTTCAGGTTCTTTCTGACCGGGCAGATACGCTTTGATTTGCTCAGGGTATTGCCAGGCAAGTACAGCCAATATAGCGACAGCGATGACGCCGAATCCAGTGGAACGTTTCATAGATTTCAACCCAGTCATGCCCGGTGGGCGGAGTGCACCATCGGCTCGATGGCGCCAATGGCGAAGCATAGCGAAAATTCCCACCGCCTGCTTGTCTCCAATCGAAAGTTTGGAGACATTTTTTGCGTCAGTCCTTTGGACGGAAAGCAATGATCATGGGTGAGGGGATTCGACCATCGACGTCACGCGGGAGTCGCTGGGTGCGGTCTATTGCCCGCAACACGGCTGCATCCCAGTCGGGATCGCCACTGGACCGAACCAGCTTGCGCCCCAGGATTTCACCTGTTGGGAGGGTTGTGACCTCGACCTCGGCCGACGGGTTCCCGTTGACCGTTCCTGGGAAGATGATGTTGGGGCGAACGGCGGCAACCACCTTGCCCGCGTAGGTCGCACTGGGGCCGCTGGCTTTTTTGGCTGACCCCGTGTCGTCGGCTTTACCGGCGAGGTTGGTCATGCGCTCGATTTGCTCTTTTCTGAAGCGCTCTTTGAGGGCTTGTTCGGCAGCCTCACGCTCAGCCTTTTCCTGGGCGGCTTTTTCCTTGGCAGCTCTTTCTTTGGCTGCTTTTTCCTCAGCCGCTTTTTGTGCCCTCACGCGCTCTGCTTCTTCTTTCGCGGCCTTTTCCTTGGCCGCTTTTTCTTTGGCAGCCTTTTCCTTCGCAGCCTTCTCTTTCGCTGCTTTTTCCTTTGCGGCTTGCTCCTTAGCCGCCTGCTCCTTGGCCTTCTTCAGAGCGAGCGCCTCCTCAGCAGCCTTTTTCTTTTTGGCTTTTTCTAGGGCGATTTCAGCGTCACTTGGACCACTGGGCGCAGCCTTTGGTGGCGGTGGCGGTGGCGGTGGCGGGGCAGGCTCTGGCTTGGGCGGCTCCGGCGCTGGTTCGGGCGCTGGTTTTGGTGGCTCCGGCTCAGGTGGCTCGGGCTCGGGCTGCGGTTCGGCTTTTGGCGCAGCCCTCAGCGCCTCAGGTGACCATACTTCGACCTCAAAGCTGGCGGGTGTCGCGTCGTTTTTCCAGGCGATGCCCCAAGCCAAGGCGACCACTAACAAGGCATGAACGCCGAGAGCGATCGCGATCGGCACCTTCCACGGTGTCGGTTCTTGGGGGAAGGCGTTAGGCGCGCTTTGGCTTCGCATCCGGTCGATCTGAATAATCAGCGAGAGGCCGCAACTGAGAGGGCTACACGTGCAATACCCGCTTTCTTCAGGGCGTCCATGACCTGCACCACGGCGTCATATTTGACCGCCCGATCTGCACTGATCACGACAGCAAAAGCCCGTTCGGGGTCGTTGTTCGAGGTACCGTCACGGGTCGACCGGTTGGCATTGGCGGTATCCACCACAACTTGGGCAAGGTTTTCAAGGCGAACCGGAATGTTTTCTTTTTCCGCTTTGATGCTGAGTGTGGCGTCTTTTTTGACGATCACCTCGATGACCTTGTCAGGACGGCGGCTCGCTTGACCAACGGTTGGCAAATCGATGGTGCTCGGCGTGATCAAGGGGGCTGTCACCATAAAGATGATCAGCAGCACCAACATCACGTCGATGAACGGCACCATGTTGATTTCGTTCATGGTACGGCGGCTGCGCCGACCTCTGCTCATGCTCGCCATCGTCTTTACGCCGCTGTTTGCGCGCTCAGATTGCGCTGCAAAATGTTGGAAAACTCGTCTGAAAATGTATCGAGCTTGTTGGCAATGCGGTCAATACGGGTGGCAAATCGGTTGTAGGCCACGACCGCAGGAATCGCGGCGAACAGACCAATTGCCGTAGCCACGAGTGCCTCGGCAATACCCGGCGCGACGGTTGCCAGCGTGACCTGCTCGAGGGAGGCCAAGCCCGTGAAGGCGTGCATGATGCCCCAAACGGTTCCGAATAGACCCACATAGGGCGACACGGATGCAACAGAGCCTAAAAAGGATAATTGCGATTCGAGGTTATCCACCTCGCGTTGCAGGTTGGCGCGCATGGCCCGCTGGGCCCCTTCCAGTAAAACGGCTGTGTCAGCAATACGGCGCTCGCGCAGTTTCAAAAACTCACGCATACCCGCTGCAAAAATTCGCTCCATTGGACCCGACCCAGTGGTTTTTTGGATGGCTGTGTTGTAGAGGTCATGCATGCTGGAGCCAGACCAAAACGCCTGCTCGAATGCGGTGTTGCTTTTCACCGCTCTCGCCAAGACGGTCGATTTGCTGAAAATCACGGCCCAACTCGAAATTGACACGATCAAAAGCAGGGCGACAACTGCTTGGACAACGCCGCTGGCATTCAAAAGGAGGTGAACGATGGACAGATCTTGGTTCATGTTGGTGTGAGAACGTTGGTTAAGTTTGGCGGCATTCGTTTGGGTTTCAACGAGGTGGCATCTACCCAGCCAACCCTGACCTCTCCCGCGCATAACAGGCGGACCTCGGGGGCTTGCAGCCAAACCGTTTGCTTCAAATCAATGGTGACACGCCCGACATTTGTCAGCTCGGTCTCGACGATTAGCACATCGTCTAATCGACAGGGTTGATGGTACCGCACACGGGTTTCGCTGACCACAAACATGCCGCCCAGCGACGTCTTCATCGCCTGCTGGTGTAATTCTAATGAGCGCAACCACTCCGTGCGAGCCCGCTCAAAGAACTTGAGGTAGTTGGCGTAGAAGACAATGCCCCCAGCGTCGGTGTCCTCCCAGTAGACGCGGATGGGCCACTGATGGGGTACCGTCACAGGCAGGCCTCCAAGCGGGCCACGGCTGCTTGTAACTGTGCCAAGCTGCTGGCGGTGGAGAAGCGCAGGAAGCGATGCGGGTCGGCATCGCCGAAGTCGCGGCCTGGGGTGGCCGCAATATGGGCCTTTTGCATCAAGGCGCTTGCAAAGTCCCAACTGCCCGCCGATCGGTCCGGCGCGATACCCCACTTCTCACAGCTTGCCTCGCAGTTGGCGTAGGCGTAAAAAGCCCCATCGGGCATCACGGGTACGGTGAGTCCCAGTCTGTTGAGCTCGGGAATGAAGTAGTCTCGGCGCGCCTTGAAGTCCGCGCGCCGGCGCTCGTAGATGGCCAAAGTCTCGGGCTCAAAGCATGCCAATGCCGCCTGCTGACTGACCGTGCTGGCGCAGATGAACAGGTGTTGCGCGAGGCGTTCGATAACCGGAACCAAGGCCGGAGGCAAAACCAGCCAACCCAATCGCCAACCGGTCATGTTGAAGTACTTTGAAAAGCTGTTGATGCTGATGATGGTCTCACCCAAACCATCGGCCAAGCCAAGCGCACTCTGACCGTATTGATCGTCAAAGCTCAGGCCCAAATAAATCTCGTCGACCATCGTGATACCGCCTTTGCTGCGGCTGTAGGCGGCGATCTCGTGCAAATTATCGAAGCGGATTGACGTGCCAGTTGGGTTACTGGGGCTCGCCAGTAAAACGCCGCGCGTCGTGGCCTGCCAGTGTTCCTTGACCTGTTCGGGGGTGAGCTGAAAACGGCTGTCGGCCGTTGTGGGTATGAGGCGTGCAACACCCTCCGCAGCCGTCACAAAGTTCCGGTTACACGGGTAACTCGGATCAGGCATCAATATTTCGTCGCCCGACTCAATGAGTGCCAAGCAGGCCAGCTGCAGAGCGCCAGACGCGCCAGCCGTCACGGCAATGCGGGCGGGATCGATGTCGAGTCCAAAACGGGTGGCGTACCAGCCGCTGATGGCCTCACGCAATGCGGGTAAACCGAGTGCTTGCGTGTAGTTCGTCTTCCCCTCCCGCATGGCAGCGATTGCCGCCTGCTGGACGGCGTCAGGTGCTGAAAAGTCAGGCTCGCCGATATTCAGAAAAATCATGGGCTCGTCGCTGTTTGCGACGCGGGCGGCGAGCTGCTGCGCCGCCTTGGCCATTTCCATGACAAAAAAAGGTTTGATTCGCTCCGCGCGTTGGGCTATTTTCATTCAATGAGCTTACGGAAAATCAGCTCTCGTTGGGCCGGACTTGAAGGGCCATCGCGTGGACAACGCCATTCACGAATTTGTGACCATCTGTACCGCCGAATGACTTTGCCAATTCGATGCACTCGTTGATGACAACGCGGCGCGGCACATCAAGACACGTGGTGAGTTCTTTGGCCCCGATCAACAAAATGGCGTGCTCGATGGGGGACACTTCATCGACGGCGCGGTCAAGGTGAGGGCTCATGAGTGCCTCAAGCGTCTCACGCTCTTCGACACAGCCGGTGAGGAGCGTATCGAAGTGCAGGCTGTCGGCTTTGTGGAAGCCGGTCAGGTCTCGGGTGAACGTATCGATGCTCTCAATGGTGTTTTTACCAACCAAGTATTGATACAGCGCTTGCACAGCAAATTCACGAGCGCGTGTGCGACCCGACTTATCCGAGGCTTTGCGAAGACCGCTGCTAGGGCGTTTCGCATTGTTTTGAGAGGATTCGGTGGCGTCGGTCATGGTCGTTTCCAAAGAGCAATAGGGGGTCGGCTTCGCCAGCGTATGGCGTGCGCGATAGGCATTATCTCAGACCTTTGGGGGCCTGAGGTCGGGCGATCAGTCAATCATAGGCTTGCGAGCAGCATCGCCATCTCAACAGCGACGGCTGCGGCGTCACGGCCTTTGTCGGTCTGACGTGCAACGGCCTGCGCATGGTCCTCTGTGGTGAGAATGGCGTTGGCAATCGGGATTTGGTAATCGAGCGCGATACGCGTGACCCCGGCCCCCGATTCATTGGCGACGAGTTCAAAGTGATACGTTTCGCCGCGGATGATGCATCCCAGTGCGATGAGGGCGTCAAAATCGTCAGATTCCGCCATGCCCTGCAAGGCCGAAGCGACCTCAAGGGCACCTGGCACCGTCACGTGGGTGATGTTTTTTTCGGCCACCTCTAAGCGAATCAGTTCTGCGTGGCAGGCAGCCCAAAGCGCATTGGTGATGTCGTCGTTGAAGCGCGCTTGAACCACGCCGATACGGCACTTTTTACCGCTGAGTTTTGGGGCAGCGCCTTTGCTAGATTGAAACATGTGTCAGAGGTGGTTTGAAATCAATGGATCGGGGGTGTTGGCTCGCCAGTTGGCTTTTCCTGAAAGCCACAAACCTCCAGGCCGTAGCCCGTCATGCTGGGCATCCGGCGCGGCGAGCTGAGAAGGGTCATGCGTTGGACGCCGCATTCCCGAAGGATTTGTGCGCCGATGCCATAGGTGCGCAGGTCCATGCGGCCTGCGCCAGGGCCATGGCTCGGTTTGGCTGTGCCTTGGAACTGAGACAGTAACTGCTGGCTTGATTCACCCGCGTTTAGAAAAACAGCGACGCCTTTGCCCTTGGCTTGGAGGTAGGCCAAGCTCGCGGGCAGGGACCACGAGTGCATGGAGCTGTTTTGGTCGAGGGCGTCCAGAACCGACAGTGGTTCATGGACGCGCACGGGGATGACCTCATCGGTCGCCCATTCGCCATGGACCAATGCGAGGTGCACGTGGCCGCCGGTGACATCTTGGAAGGCGTGGGCAATGAAGGCGCCCTGGGGGGTTTGGATGGTGCGGCTGCCAACGCGTTTCACCAGTGACTCGGTTGCACTGCGGTACTCAATCAGGTCGGCGATGGTGCCGATTTTGAGTCCGTGCGTCGCTGCGAACACTTGCAAATCGGGCAGGCGTGCCATGGACCCGTCGTCATTCATGATTTCGCAAATCACGGCTGATGGGGCGCAACCGGCCATTGCTGCCAGGTCACAACCCGCCTCGGTATGGCCCGCTCGCATCAGCACACCACCATCAACGGCTTGCAACGGAAACACGTGACCGGGCTGAACCAAGTCGGTGGGCCGTGTGTCGCGTGCGACGGCAACTTGAACCGTCTTTGCGCGATCGGCGGCGGAAATGCCGGTGGTGACACCCTCGGCTGCCTCAATGCTCACCGTGAATGCGGTGGCATAGAGGGTTCCGTTGCTGGATGCCATCGGCGGCAACTTCAGGTATTCACAGCGCTCGCGGGTGAGGGTGAGGCATATCAGGCCGCGCCCATGTTTGGCCATGAAGTTAATCGCAGCTGGCGTCACGTGGTCTGACGCCATGACCAAGTCGCCCTCGTTTTCGCGGTCTTCTTCGTCAACCAAAACGACCATGCGGCCAGCCGCTAGCTCGGCGACGATTTCGTTGACGGGTGAGATGGAGACGTGGTTAGACATGAAGACCTTTGGCACCAGACGAATAAAGATGCTTATTATCTCAGGCTCGAAGCCCTAACATGCGCTCGACGTAGCGGGCCAACACATCGACCTCCAAATTGACCAGATGGCCAGGCATCAGGCCGCCCAACGCGGTGTTTTCTAGCGTGTGGGGGATCAGGTTAATGTCAAACAAGCAACCCGCTTCAGTGTCGTGCACCCGATTCACCGTCAGGCTGACCCCGTTGACGGTAATGGACCCTTTGTAGGCCAGAAATGGGGCCATTTTCAGGGGGGTCTCGATCTGCAGCAGCCAGCTTTCGCCGACGGTTTCGAAACGCCTAACCGTTCCCACGCCATCGACATGCCCAGAGACAATGTGCCCCCCCAGTCGGTCGTTGGCACGCAGGGCTTTCTCGAGGTTGACGCGACCTGTCATGGTCAGACCACTTGTTTTATCCAACGATTCGGCAGACACATCGATGGTGAAGACGCCGGTTGCGACATCAAAGTTGGTGACGGTCATGCAGGCGCCGTTGATGGCGATGCTGTCACCCAAGCCGACGTCGTCAAGATAGCCAGCCGGTGCCGTGATGTGCAAACGTTTACCGTAAGTGAGGTGGTCGCCCAAGGACTCGATTTGTGTGATCTCGCCGATGCCGGTGATGATGCCTGTGAACATGTGAAATGAGTGATTGAAAGGTTGTTAAAACGCGTCGCGATCGCCAATGATCGCGCGCAGGCGAAGGTCGGCTCCCACCATGGTCGGCGTGAGCCAACGCATTGCGATGCCGTCTGTCAGTGAGGCCAAGGGGCCGAAATTCGACAGGCCTTGGCCCTGACCCAAGAGCTTCGGTGCGAGATAAAGCAAGAGCTCGTCGACCAAGCCTTCGCGAAGGAACGAGCCGTTCAAGGCGGTACCCGCCTCGAGATGCAACTCATTGATTTCGCGTCGGGCCAAATCATTGAGCAGTTCGGCGAGGTCAACTTTCTGCTGGGTGTTCGGTATTGTCATGAGCGTGGCCCCAGCAGCTCGAAGCGCCTCACAGGTTTGCTCGCTCGCCACACCGCTGTGATAAAGCCATTTTTTACGATCGCCACGCAACAGTTTGGCCTCCACCGGTGTTTGGAGGCGGCTGTCCACCACGACCACATGGGGCTGACGCGTGACATCGAACCCGCGTACATCCAGGCTTGGGTCATCGGCCAAGACCGTGCCGGCGCCAGTCAATACCGCGCATGCCTGCGCTCGGAAGCGATGTCCATCGGCGCGTGCCTCGGGGCTGGTGATCCATTGGCTCTGGCCATTGGGCAACGCCGTGATGCCGTCGGCGGAGGCGGCCATTTTTAAGCGGACCCAAGGTCTCTTACGGATCATTCGGCTGAAAAAGCCAATATTCAAACCCCGTGAGGCGTCAGCCATCAGGCCGGATTCAACAACGATACCTGCTGCTTCAAGCCGTGCGATACCTTGCCCGTTGACGGCGGGGTTGGGATCGGTGGCGCCGATGACGACGCGTCCCAATTGGGCCGCCACGAGGGCATCGGTACAGGGGGGTGTGCGGCCGTGATGCGCGCAGGGCTCGAGCGTGACGTAGGCCGTTGCGCCTCGAACGCTATGGCCCCTTGACTCGGCATCACGCAAGGCCATGACTTCGGCATGTGCCTGCCCTGCTGCCTGCGTATGCCCTTGCCCGATCACCTCGCCATCGGTGGTCGTGATGATGCAGCCAACCCGGGGATTGGGGTTGGATAGCCACAGGGCCCGCTCGGCCCATGCCAGCGCCAGCGCCATCGCTTCTTGGTCACTCGAAATTCGCATGGGGGAAGCATACACGCCTCGGCCGCCATTTCAGGGCTCAGGGAGTTCCCTCGCTGGGTGATTTCGGCGCCCGCCACCAGGCCTGTTGCCACCGCGTGGGTGTCGTTGCGCCACCCGCGAAGCGAATGGTGACACGCCACGTGGTGATCCCATCGGCTGTCGTGAAGACCTCTCGCCAAAAAAGCGCCTGCCGAATCGGGTGATTGGCAGGTAAGGACGTTGGCCAGCCGGTGAGCCGCTGGCCTTGCGAGATGACGGCCGCCTTATGGTCATTTGGAGAGACGCCGGTCTGCCACCAGTCCGCTATTCGCCCCTTGGGTGCGGAAAAGGGGGTCGCGAGTGCGCTGGGTAGGGGGCGCTGCATCAAGCCCTCTCGTAACCGCTGCCACACCACTTGCCGATCGCGCTCGCGTGCGCTTGCGATTTGAATGGCTGTGTTTTGATGGCTCATTTGTGCCTGATGCCGCCACATCACTGTGAGGATGGCGCTCGCAATGGCCATTAGCGTCAGAATACTGATGGTTGCCAATCCGCTTTGCCGGGCTGTATGGAACTTCCGCTTCACCGCCATGGCGTGCGATTTCGGTGCACGTCGGCACAGGTTTGCGCCGGGCTGTCGTCATGGGATGACTGGGTCGCGGTCAGGCAGAGGCGGTAGCCTAGAACAGCGGCCGCATTTGTCGGCAGCGTGCCAATACCCACCCATTGAATGCCGTTAGGCGTGGCAACAGCCGCCTCACCGCTCAGGTTTGACCAGCCGTTGCTTAAGGGTTGGTTAGCCGTCTCACTGGACGGTCGACAACGAAGGCTACCGCCGCTGACCCAAAAGCTGCTTTGTATTTGCCCGCCAACGGCTTTTTGCCGCCCCAGACAATCGAGCGCATCAACGCCCGCGGTGTCGGGGTGTGCCACGTTCAACACAGCGCCAGCGGCGCCGACATCAGTGGGTAACAGCGCTGCGGCGTCTGGTGATATCAGACGCCGGTCGCTCAGACTTATGGGCTGGAGTCCGCCAGCTGCCCGGGCTTGTAAACCCAGAAAGCGGGATGCCACGCGTTGTGATTCAGCCGCCTCGTTTCGGGTCGCGTGGCGCGAAGACACGGCGATCACATGTGTCAACGATTGGATGCCAAGTCCGACAATGAGCAGACCAATGGCCATGCCAACCAGCAAGCCCACGAGCGTGCTGCCCTGGTTCTCTGCCGTCGGCGTCATAGCCAAAGCTCAAAGGTCATATTTCGCGCGGTGAGCACCCAGTGTTGCCAACCGCCAACCACAACCATCGAGACGGTCGCTGTCGGCATGCGTTCTTCGAGTTTCGTTGCCCACTCAGCCATGTTTGCGGCTGCAAAATCCGCAGCATGACAAGGCGTGGCGCTGCAATTTGCCAAGCCTTTGAGGTCTCTTGTAGCCGGCGGCCAAGGGCTCTGTGCGATTCGCGAGGCGCTGCCGAAGCGGGCATCATGAATGAGCAGACGTTGGGCCAAGTCGTCGAGCAGGGATAACGCGATACGCCGAGACGATTGGGTCTGCGCGCTCGCTTGCAATTGGTAAAGCGCTGTGCTGAAACCTGCGGTCGCGATCGCGAAAACAACCATCGCAACAAACGCATCCAGCACGGCGAAACCTTGTTGTTTTGTGCTCATCGGCACAGTGCTGCCGTTGGATGTGTCTCCGAGCGTACACGTCCGCTGATCGCAATGACAATTTTTCGGCTGTAGGTGAAAAATGCGTTTGTGTCGCCGCCAATCCGCTGGCGACTGCACAACACAATGCGTTGAATCGGGCTCACCAACCCTTTGGCGTCGATCGTTAATGCGGGTGTTACTGCAGAAGCGAAAGTTTCCACATGGCTAAAGGCCGCTTGGTTTTGGATCGGCTGTGCGGTATCCATCAAGCGCATGGACCAGCCGCATGCCCAGTTGGGGGCTGGCATCCCGCCGTGGCATGTGGAGAGTGGGTCCATCACGACCGATTGATCGTGGATCATGGCCTGTGTCTTTGCTGTCGCGATAGCGTCTACGAGGGCATCGTGCAAGCTATTGACACGTTGGCGTGCCTGCGCCGCACCGTGTTGTTGAAAGCCGGCTGCAAGCAACAGCCCAATGATGGCGATGCAGACCATCAGCTCGATCAATGTGAAACCGGATTGCTGGAGGGAGGCATCACTGCGCGGAAAGCTCATCCGCTCAGTGTGCGCCGATCAACGAACCTCGTCTACCAGGGCCGTGAACTCATCGATGTCTTCAAAGTTTCGATACACGCTTGCAAAGCGGACATAAGCCACTTTGTCGAGTTTCTTCAACTCGCGCATCACCAGTGCACCGATTTTGTTCGATGCGATTTCGCGCAAACCGAGGGTGAGCAAGCGTTCTTCGATGCGTTCAATCGCAGAGGCGATGATGTCGGCGCTGACGGGGCGCTTGCGCAGAGCCAACGCGAAAGAGCCTTCCAACTTTGATCGATCAAAGTCAACCCGGCGGCCGTCCTTCTTCACCACTGCTGGGAAATTGACTTCAGGTCGCTCGTAGGTTGTGAATCGCTTATCGCAGCTGTGACAGCGGCGGCGACGGCGGATCAACGACGCATCCTCACCCAAGCGGGTCTCGACCACTTGGGTTTCAGGATGCGCACAGAAAGGACACTTCACGTTGGCGCCTTGTTTTGCGATTACTCGGGGCTATAGACCGGGAAGCGCGCAGTCAGCGCATTCACACGGTCGCGGACCGATGCGATGTTTGATGCGTCGTTGGGGTTGTCCAACGCGTCAGCGATGAGGTTTGCTGTCTCAATTGCCTCTGCAACACCAAAACCGCGAGTCGTGATCGCAGGCGTACCGATCCGGATACCACTGGTCACCATTGGCTTTTGCGGATCGTTGGGGATGGCGTTTTTATTCACGGTAATGTGGGCAGCGCCCAATGCCGCTTCAGCCTCTTTGCCTGTCAAACCTTTCGGTTGCAGGTCAACCAGCATGACGTGGCTTTGCGTGGTGCTACTCACAATGCGCAGACCGCGCGCCGTGAGTGTTTCGGCCATGGCGCGGGCGTTGGCCAAAACGCCTTCTTGGTAGGCTTTGAAGCTCGGTGACAGCGCCTCTTTGAATGCCACTGCTTTGGCAGCGATGACATGCATCAAGGGCCCACCTTGAAGGCCAGGAAACACCGCGCTGTTAATGGCTTTTTCGTGAGCTGCCTTCATCAAAATGATGCCGCCACGGGGTCCGCGCAGGCTCTTGTGTGTTGTGGAAGTAACGACATCCGCATGCGGGACGGGGTTGGGGTAGACGCCCGCTGCAATCAAGCCAGCGTAGTGCGCCATGTCGACCATGAAGATGGCGCCAATTTCTTTTGCGATCTTTGCGAAACGTTCAAAGTCAATGTGCAAACTGTAGGCCGATGCGCCGGCGATGATCAGCTTCGGCTTGTGTTCACGCGCGGTGCGCTCCATCGCTTCGTAGTCAAGCACCTCGTTGGCATCCAAACCGTAGCTCACCACGTTGAACCATTTGCCGCTGATGTTCAGTGGCATGCCGTGTGTGAGGTGGCCGCCTTCTGCGAGGCTCATCCCCATGATGGTGTCGCCGGGCTTTAAAAATGCCAAAAAGACCGCTTCGTTCGCAGAGGCACCGCAGTGGGGTTGCACGTTGGCCGCTTCGGCACCAAACAATTCTTTGACCCGTGTGATCGCCAAGGTTTCGGCCACGTCAACGTGTTCGCAACCGCCGTAATAGCGCTTGCCCGGGTAGCCCTCAGCGTATTTGTTGGTGAGCTGGGTGCCTTGTGCGGCCATCACGGCGGGTGAGGCATAGTTTTCACTGGCAATCAGCTCAATGTGCTGCTCTTGCCGGCGGTTTTCGGCCTTGATGGCGGCGAAAAGTTCGGGGTCAGTGTGTTCAATAAGGATGTTGCGGTCGAACATGATTCAGGGCCTTTGTTGGCAGTTCAAAAATTATCTCAAGGGGTTGAGGTAACTGACCCAGGCGAACGGCAAATCGATCCCGCGCAAAAACGTCGGCATCGGTGCGCTTCCTCGTGGTCATCCACGTCTGGCAAAGGCCTTGCACCCTTACCGCTTATCGCCAGTCACGCACCGCGCTATTTTAGCGCAGCCCGGCTCACTTCGCCGCGCGAATGATGTCCTCGGGGGAGACGGCGGCCATGGTCGCCGGCGTGCCGATTGCCGCTGCAGGGCCCAGGTTGGTGCCTTTGAGGGTGAGCGTTTGTTTGTAGATCGGCAGGTTGTAGGGCGCTAAAACGCTTTGCATGCGCTCGTAGACCTTAATGACCCGCTCAAGGTAAAACGAGCCGTCCACCGTCACCGCGCCGACGTAGCAAGACAGGCCCAACTCGACCGTACCGCCAGATCTGGCAATGCATTCTTGCAAAACCATCGTGCCGACACGCAAGTTCGTGATGGGGTCAAAGGCGGCGATGGGGCCACCGAAGGCTTCAAATTTATCCAAATGCACACGCGTCAGCACCTGCATCAGGCCCTCGGCACCAACGGGACTTCTGGCGTAGGGGTTGAAGCGAGACTCCACAGCCGCGATCGATAGCAGCAACGCGGGATCAATGTGGGTCCGTTCGCCAATCGCGTAGGCCTCGGCAATCAAGACGTTGATGGGGGGTGAAGCCACCCGGTAGGTGCGGCTGATCCACCGCGACAGCGCGGCCTGATAATCGGGCAGCTCGCTGGACGCCGTCACATTCACGCGGTCTGCCGCACGCGGCTCGGTGCTCACTTCTTGGCTGAGCATAAGGCGGTCTTCTTGGCGGCCTTGCAACCACTGCAAAACCTGCTCTTCGACCGGGACCCGCACGCTGGACTGGCTCGCCAGCACCAGCACGATAGACAGCAGGGCAATGCCGGCCATGGCCAGGCCGTTGTGGGTCACATTCCAAAACCACTGGCTGAGGCGACGCACGACCACCAACCGCTTCAAGGCGGCTGATCCGGCGTTCATATCAGTGGTAGCGGGGGTGGTTTTTTCCATCAGGCTGTATTCTTAAAAACACCCTAATGATTGTCAATTATGCCGATCGCCTTTGTTATATCGATATGCGTATAAAAAGATGCGGCATCGCAGTCGTGGTGTGTTTCTAGAAATTTGGGCCAAAAAAAAGGCTTTCAAGTCGGGTACTTACACGGCCTTTGCCATGTGATTTCCAGAAAGAGGGCGTTCGGAGAGGGGGCAAAAAAATTTGCGAAATATTTGCAAATTTTGACATTTTTGATACGAAGAAACCCCGGACTTTGGGGGCCATTTTGTCGAGGCCAGGCCAGGCGCGTTAGCCTCGTGCCAACGGCATTCGTTGATGGCCTGTGGCACTCAGTCGGAGCACCTCAGTTCGAGGTGGGCAGGCCGTTGCATCCCAGTCGCTCAACACAATGCGCATGCCGCTGGGCTGAAGGGGGGTATCGCCCGGGCGATGGGTATGGCCGTGGATGACATCGGTAGCCCCCAGCGTGTGCGCCTCTGTTGCCAACGTTGGCACATCGACGTCAAACCAGTGCGACTGCGCCGCTTGGTAGGCTTGGCTTTGGGCCCGCATTTCCGCCGCGAGGGCGAGACGCTGTGTAAGGGGTTGACCTAAAAACTGGTCTTGCCATTCCGCTGTACGCGACAAGGCACGGAACGCTTGGTAGGCCACATCGCTGACGCACCAGGCATCACCATGCACCATGAGGTAGCGGTGCGCGCCCCAATCCAGCAACGTATTCTCGGGTAACGCTGTGACACCACTGGCCTCGAAGAAGCGGTCGCCGAGTAAGAAATCGCGGTTGCCAACGGCCATGTAGATGGGAAGGCGTGCGCTGGCCGCTTTCAGAGCGCTGACACAGCTCAGCCAGAAGGGCGTTTCCGCTGAATCGAGGGGGTTGGCTTCGAGGGCGTCGTCGCCGACCCAGAGCTCGAAATAGTCACCCAATATGAACAAGGCATCGAAACCGGTTGCCGGTGATGCCTGCGCAAGAAATTGGTGCCAAGCAGCGGCCGTCTCCGCGGCCGTTGCTTGTAGGTGCAGGTCGGATACCACACCGACACAGCGCCAATCTGCCGGCGCGTGGATCACATGAGTGGCCGCGATATCCGGCATGTGCGCGACGTGGTGGCTTAAAGCGCCACGGCCTTTTCGATGACGACTTCGTCTTTGGGGACGTCGTCGTGGAAACCACGGCGGCCCGTCGCCACGCTACGCAGTTTGTCGACGATTTCGGTGCCGGCAACAACCTTACCGAAAACAGCGTAGCCCCAACCTTGTGCGCTGGGTGCCGTGTGGTTCAAAAAGTCGTTGTTGGCAACGTTAATGAAGAATTGAGCGGTTGCTGAGTGAGGGTCTTGTGTGCGCGCCATCGCCAGCGTGTACTTGTCGTTCTTCAGGCCGTTATTCGCTTCGTTGCGAATGGGCGCTTTGGTCGATTTTTCCTGCATGCCAGAGCCAAAGCCGCCACCTTGAATCATGAAACCGTCGATGATGCGGTGGAAGATCGTGCCGTTGTAGTGACCATCTGCCACGTAGGCCAGAAAGTTTTCAGTGCTCAACGGCGCATTGGCTTGGTCGAGTTCGATGGTGAGTACGCCGTGATCGGCGATGTGCAGTTCAACTTGCGGATTAGCCATGGTGTTTATTTCTCCAAAGTGGCGTTTTTGATGATGACGGTCTCTTGCGGTACGTCACGAGGGAAGCTGCGTGGCACGGTGGGGCTGGGCCCTGTTGGCAATTTTTTGATGGCGTTCACAATCTCCATGCCTTCAACAACCCGCCCGAAAGCGGCATAGCCGTATCCGCGCATACTTTTGGCGGTGAAGTCGAGAAACCCGTTTTTGGCGACGTTGATAAAAAACTGCGCAGTGGCCGAATGCGGGTCTTGGGTGCGGGCCATGGCGATGGTGCCCACCTCATTGCGTGGGCCGCCCCGAGCCAAGATATCCGGTGCCTCGTTCTCAATAGGCGACAGCGTTGCCTTTTGCTGCATATCGGGTGTGTAACCGCCGCCTTGGATCATGAAGCCGTCAATCACGCGATGGAAGATCGTGCCATCGTAGTGTTTCTCGTTCACATAGCGGATGAAGTTTTCGACCGTTTTAGGTGCCGCTTTCGCATCTAACTCCAACACAATATCACCCATGTTGGTTGCCAACCGCACGCGCGGGCCCGTCGCCCCGTCCTTTGCCTGGACGTGTGCCGTAAACAAAAAGGCCATGAGCAACAGCAACGAGCCGATCAGGCCGCGGGCAGATAGGGCGCGTTTGGCGCCAGCGGGGATGAGACGGGTCATCGAGTGATCGACTGTCATGCGTTTCCTTCGTAGAAAATTTTCCATTCCCCGCGTTCGAGACGCCAGTATTGGCGTTTGCGCTCGATACGTGCGCGGGGCTTGAGTTGTTCGGCAAAATTAACCACGACGACCTCGTCCTTGTCTTTCCATCTCACAATGGAGAGGTCAGAAATTTTGATCGTCGGCGCAGTTTCGTTTTTGATGGTGGGCCACCAGTAACTGAGCTTTTTCCCCTTACGGAAGAAATCGTCGCTGTAAGTGTTGCGCAATCCCGCGAAGTCTGCGGTCATGCGGTGATTCATCCAGCCGTCAAATACGGTTTTAAACGGCTTTGCCAGATCTGCCAGGGCCTCGCGTTTGACCCACTTCAATTCAGGGCTGATGACCACCGACGTGCCCACAATACCCGGCTCTCCGAAAATACTCGCGATGTCTGGGTTGGATAGGACCACACAACCGTCTGACGCCAGCGGTGCGCGCACATACTGCTCGGAGGGAGTGCCATGCAGCCATATGCCACTGCCCGTTTTGCCTCTCAAGATGTCCAACGCATTTGGGTAGTTCAGTGGCAATGCCCCACGGCCGTATAGGTCGGGCAGGGCGTCATCGTTCAGCTTACTGGTGATGCTGTAAACGCCGAGCGGCGTGCGACCATCGCCCTCGACCTGCTTTTCCACGCCATTGCGACCGACCGAGATGTACAGGTCTTTTTCCAATACCAAATCCAACGGTTGGCCCGGCTTGGCTTTGTTCACCAACCAATAAAGCCGTGATCGGGACGTATCAACCGCAATCACGTGGCGCGTGCTGTCAGGCAGCGCGAGCAAGTTATCGGGCAGGCTACCCGCAGCGGGTACCTCCGTCAGGGCTTGCAGGCGCAGGCGGGACTCTTCCAGGAGCGCTTGCAAGTTTTTCTTGCCCTCCGCTGAGGTCGCTGCGAGGGACTTCAAATCAACTGGCTTGTTGATGCTCGTCGCCAGCAGGTCAGCATAAAGCAGACGACCCAATTGAAAATTCGGAAGATCACTTGCCAGAGCCTCTGCCAGCGAAAGCGCCGTCTTTCGATCACCCGCTCGAAGGGCTTGGTAGATGTCGATGACCCGCTCTTCTGCGTCTTTAAAGACGGGCTTTTTGGCCGCGCTCGCGGGCTGAGGGCCGATGACGATGCCGTCGACGGCTAAGCGCCATGGCTGTTGCGTAGCCGGCTGACTCTCATCTATCGGTACGGGTGCGCCCATGCGACCGTCAACGTTACGGGTGCCAAGCCAGAGCGCGACCCCAATCAGGGTGACGGCAAGGAATCCCCACGCGAGCGGGGCAAGGTTACGAGGCGGGGGGGATGGGGGTGCGTCAGCGGCGTGATTGGCCGCGGCTGCCATTCGCTCCCCTTGTAAGATGGTCACGCGGTGGCGCCTCGATCAGTTGACAGCTTCATCGGAGATCAGCCAGCGGCCGCCCTCATTCACGAGTCGGATTTGCTTTTGGCTTGAACCGTTGAAGGTATCGGACTCGTAGCGTTGGTTGAAACGCGCAACGGCGCCCTTGTCATCCAGCGTGACACGCACGTTGCTAAGGGTCACGGCGATGCGTTTACGTGGCGCGATCCGGCTCTCACGCTCGGCCTCCCAAGCGCTCCGTGACTTGCCGTTGCTGGGCTTAAAGGTCGTCGCGTAGGAAGCCAAATATGTTTTGACGTCACGGGCCGACCAGGCTTTGGCCCACTTCGCCAGCGCGCTTTCGACCGCAACGATGGCATCGGTATCAACGCGTGGCGCTGCCGCCGGGGCTGCCTCAGGTTTGGCGTCTGGCGCCGCAGCGGTTGGCTTCGCGGGTGCCGGCGTGGGCGCTTTCGCGGCCGGCGCGGCTTCGGGTGTTTGTAAAACAATCAAAGGCGCGGCAGCCCGACCGCCAGATGCTGTGCCGCTCGAGATGCTGCCCAAAAGCGTCACCTTAGGTGGCGTCGCCTTGACCTCGCCGTCGACTTGCAGGGCTTGACCGTAGTTTTTGCGGGCGATTGCAGCGTAGACATCCGCAACGTTTTGGTGGGCTGTCGCGTAGGCGGGGTTCGTGAAAATTGCGCGCTCGAACGCCTCTTTTGCTTCTTCCAAATTGCCGCGCGCGGCGTACAGCACGCCGAGGTTGTTGTGAGGCTCAGGCAGCTCAGGGTAATCCTTTGCCATCCGTTCAAAAATGCCAATCGCTGCCCGTGTCTCGCCGAGTTGGGCATTGATCACGCCCTCAAAAAACATCAACTGGACGTCTTTGGGTTGCTGACCTCGGGCGGCCTTGACCAAGCGCATGGCTTCTTGTGGCTGACCGGTTGCGAGCGCTTGCTTGATGGCGGTGTAGTCATCTGTGGCGGCAGCGCTGGCGTGTGGCGTGGCGAGAGCCGCCGTGACCACGATCGCGACAACGCAGAGGGCGTGACGCACTGAATGAGCAGACGGCTGAAATACTGACTTTGGTGTGGGCATAACGCGCGCTTCGATAAATCGGATCGTCGGGGTGACTAAAACATAAAACTGATCAACATCTTATTGTAGCCAGCCCGGCGCACCCGGGGCGTCGCCCTTTTCCAAACGCTGCGCGTAGCCAATTAACGAGTAGCGGGCTTAAAATGGCCAGCTTTCCCGCAAAAAACGCAACGCATGGCTCTTTCGATATACAACACGCTGACCCGCGACTTGGTGCCCTTTAAACCTCTTGAGGCGGGCCGGGTGCGCATGTACGTTTGTGGCATGACGGTTTATGACCTTTGCCATTTGGGGCATGCGCGCGTGATGGTGGCATTTGACGTCGTTCAGCGTTGGTTGCGTACCAGTGGATTTGACGTGACCTATGTTCGGAACATCACCGACATTGACGACAAAATCATCGCCCGTGCACTCCAGAATAAAGAGTCCATTCGTGCGCTGACCGATCGGATGATCGCTGAGATGCATGCGGATGCCGACGCGCTTGGCATCGAGCGTCCCACCGCTGAGCCGCGCGCGATGGACCATGTCCCGCAAATGCTCGACCTCATCGGCCACCTGAAAGACAGGGGACTTGCTTATCAAAGCGGCAATGGTGATGTGAACTACGCGGTACGTCATTTCCCCAGCTATGGCGCCTTGAGCGGTAAAAGTTTGGACGAGTTGCGTGCCGGCGAGCGGGTCGCCGTTGACGGTGGCAAAGAGGATCCGCTCGACTTTGTGTTGTGGAAGTCAGCCAAGCCACAAGAGCCAGAAGAGGCCAAATGGGACAGCGTTTTTGGTCAAGGGCGTCCGGGGTGGCACATCGAGTGCTCGGCCATGAGTTGCGCACTGTTGGGCGAGCAATTTGATATTCACGGCGGCGGCGCGGATTTGCAGTTTCCGCACCACGAAAACGAGATTGCTCAAACCGAGGGGGTTACGGGTAAACCGATGGCGCAGGTATGGATGCACAACGGTTTTGTCCGGGTCGACAACGAAAAAATGTCGAAGAGCCTCGGTAATTTTTTCACGATCCGCGAAGTGCTGAAGGCGTTTGATCCCGAGACGGTGCGTTTCTTCATCATCCGCGCCCACTACCGCAGCGCGCTGAACTACAGCGACGCGCATTTGCGTGATGCCAAAGGCGCACTCAAACGCCTCTACACCGCGCTGGCGAGCGTGCCCGCTGCCTCCCTCGCAGGCACCGCGTTGGATAACCCGATCGACTGGGACAGCAACGACTACACCCGCGCGTTCAAAGCCGCAATGGATGAGGACTTCGGTACACCCGGCGCAGTCGCTGTTCTGTTTGACCTGGCGGCACAGGTCAACAAGACAGGGGACGTCACCCTGGCTTTGTTGCTTCGCCGTTTGGGGGGTACATTGGGCTTATTGCAGTCCGAGCCCCAACAGTTTTTGCAAGGGGGGACGGAGGACGTTGTCGAGGGCGCGCCAAATGTTGAAGCCTTGATCGCGCAGCGCGCCGAGGCAAAGGCCGCCAAAGACTTCGCGACAGCGGATCAGATTCGAAAGGACCTACTGGCGGCAGGTATCGTTTTAAAGGACAGTCCAACCGGAACCACCTGGGAACGCGCATGACCGCGAAGCCGCTCACATTTCCTGACACAGCGCCCGACTACTGGCGCGCGGCCTGCGAGCACTTGATGCGCAAAGACCGTGTGCTCCGGCGCTTGGTGCCCAAATTTTCGGGGGCCTCGATCGAGACGCGTGGCGATCCCTTTGTCACGTTGGCGCGCAGTGTCGTGGGGCAGCAAATCTCGGTCAAAGCGGCGCAGTCGGTGTGGGATCGGTTCTCCGGACTCATGAAGGCCGTCAAGCCTGCGGCCGTGTTGAAGCTGAGTGTCGAAGACATGCGCGGCTCAGGTTTGAGCGCGCGCAAGGTCGAATACCTCCAAGACTTGGCCAGCTACTTTCAAAATGGCAAAGTCAGCGTCAAACAATGGAGCCAAATGGATGATGAGGCGATCATCGCCGAGCTCATCGCCATCAGAGGCATCGGGCGTTGGACGGCTGAAATGTTTTTGATGTTCTACTTGCTGCGCCCCGACGTCTTACCTTTAGACGACGTCGGCTTGGTAAACGGCATCAGTAAGCTATATTTTTCGGGTGAGCCCGTTAGCCGAAGCGAAGTCCGCGACCTCGCGCGGGCATGGGAGCCTTACCGGAGTGTCGCAACTTGGTATATTTGGCGCTCACTGGACCCGGAGCCCGTCGCCTACTAGGCGGTAGGTGGTGGCGATCGGCACACATTTAAGTCGTTTACAAGGCGATGCGTTAGATATGGCAAAAAAGCACTTTCTGGATTTCGAACAACCCATTGCGGAGTTGGAGAACAAGGTTGACGAGCTTCGATTCGTCCAATCGGAGTCAGCCGTTGACATCTCTCAGGAAATTGCTCAGCTCTCCAAGAAAAGCGAACAGCTGACCAAGGACATCTACGCCAAGCTCACGCCTTGGCAGGTCACCAAAATCGCCCGTCACCCTGAGCGTCCTTACACCATGGACTACATCAACCTGGTGTTCACACATTTTGTTGAGCTCCACGGTGATCGCCATTTCGCAGATGATCTGAGCATTGTGGGCGGCATGGCCCGCTTTAATGGTCAGCCCTGTATCGTCTTGGGTCAGCAAAAAGGTCGTGACACCAAGGAGCGTGCGTTGCGTAACTTCGGTATGACCAAACCCGAAGGCTATCGCAAAGCTTTGCGCCTCATGAAGCTGGCTGAAAAGTTCAAGCTGCCCGTTTTTACCTTCGTGGACACGCCTGGCGCTTATCCCGGTATTGACGCCGAAGAGCGTGGCCAAAGCGAGGCGATCGGGCGCAACATTTTTGAGATGGCGCAACTCGAAGTGCCGATCATCACGACCATCATCGGTGAGGGTGGCTCGGGCGGTGCACTTGCAATTTCCGTGGCCGACCAGGTGCTGATGTTGCAACACGCGGTTTACTCGGTCATCAGTCCAGAGGGGTGCGCCTCCATCCTTTGGAAAACCAGTGAAAAGGCTGAAATTGCCGCCGAGGCCCTGGGCATCATTGCACCGCGCCTTAAAACACTGGGTCTCATCGATAAAATTGTGAACGAACCCATGGGCGGTGCGCACCGTGACCACAAACAAATGGCCGCGACCCTCAAGCGTGCGCTGACGGATGCGTTGCGCCAAGTCAGTGACCTCAAGCCAGCAGAGTTGCTTGACCGACGTTACGAGCGGCTCCAGAGCTATGGCCGCTTCAACGACCGCGACGCCTAAACCGGCGTCAAACCCGTGCCTGCCACTGCCCCCGCTGGCGGGTGTTGTGGCTGTCGCCTTCAGTGGTGGCGCCGACTCAACGGCGTTACTCAGCGCGGCGATTGCGTCCTATCCCGAGCGGGTCGTCGCACTGCACATCAACCATGGCCTGCAAGCCGCTGCCGTCGACTTTGAGGCACATTGCAAGCGTGTCTGCGATGCGCTTGGGGTGCCTCTGGTGATCCGGCGGGTCACCGTTACCTGTGGCCCGCGTCAGAGCGTCGAGGCGCAGGCGCGCCTTGCGCGTTACGAGGCCTTGGCCAGCGCTGCCGAGTCTGTCAATGCCGGCTGTGTGCTGCTGGCCCAACACGCGCAAGACCAGCTTGAAACCGTGCTGATTGCGCTCAGTCGTGGTGCCGGCTTACCCGGCTTATCGGGCATGGCACCGCAGTTCGTCAGGCATGGTATGCGGTTCATTCGACCGATCCTGGCGGTACAGGGCCAGGCGCTACGGGACTGGTTGGACGGGCAGGGGATGGCTTTCATCGACGACCCGACCAACCAAGATACCCAATTCACACGCAACCGCATTCGCCGGGACGTGTTGCCAGCGATTGAGCGCGCGCTGCCGGGTGTCGCCACGGCGGTTGCACGCAGCGCTCAGCACGCGGCACAGGCGCAGAAGCTGCTGAATGATCTGGCCGAGTTAGACGCGCTTGCCGTCGGTGTGCCGCCCAACATTAAGTTACTGCAAGGGCTCGGCGTTGACCGTCAAACCAATTTTCTGCGCTGGTGGCTCGCACGGATGCCATTAGCGACCCCCAGTGCCGCGCAGATGGCTGAACTTTTGTTGCAAATTGAGGCGTGTAAAACCCGGGGTCATCGCATTGAGTTGAGAGTTGGGGCGGGGACCGTGGTCCGCTCGGGGGACGTGTTGGGTTTTGTAAACAGCCTCGAATAACCAAACCTATAATCTTGGGTTTGCCTCCACCAAGCCACCAACTGCCTCGTTTATATATGGCCTTAATCGTTCACAAATACGGCGGCACGTCGATGGGTTCAACCGAACGCATCGCCAACGTTGCCAAACGCGTCGCCAAATGGCATCGCGCCGGTCACCAAATGGTGGTCGTTCCTTCTGCCATGAGTGGCGAGACCAATCGGTTGTTGGGGCTCGCAAAAGAACTGGCGCCCGCTAAAACAACAGCGGCCTATGACCGCGAACTCGACATGATCGCCTCGACAGGCGAGCAGGTTTCGGTGGGGCTGTTATCCATCGCGTTGCAGGCTGAAGGCCTTGAGGCTGTCAGCTTTTCTGGCTGGCAGGTCCCGATAAAAACCAACAGCGCACATACCAAAGCCCGCATCGAGTCGATCGATGATGCGCGCGTTCGCGCCGAGTTGGCGAGCGGCAAAGTTGTGATCATCACTGGTTTCCAAGGTGTGGACGCCAACAACAACATTACGACGCTGGGTCGCGGTGGCTCCGACACCTCTGCGGTCGCCGTGGCTGCGGCCATGAAGGCTGATGAGTGTCTGATTTACACCGACGTTGACGGCGTTTACACGACCGACCCTCGGGTGGTTGAAGACGCGCGTCGCCTGACGCGTATTAGCTTTGAAGAAATGCTCGAGATGGCGAGTCTGGGCAGTAAAGTTTTGCAAATCCGCTCGGTTGAGTTTGCTGGCAAGTACCGTGTTCCGATGCGTGTCCTGTCAAGCTTCACACCGTGGGACATCGATATCAATGAAGAGGCCAAATCTGGCACTTTGATCACTTTTGAGGACGAAGACAACATGGAACAAGCCGTCGTATCTGGTATCGCGTTTAACCGCGATGAAGCGAAAGTCTCTTTGCTAGGCGTACCCGATACCCCGGGCATCGCGTTCCGAATCTTGGGTAGTGTGGCCGACGCGAACATCGACGTCGACATGATCATCCAGAACCTCAGTAAAGACGGTTTAACCGATTTCAGCTTTACCGTTCACCGCAACGACTTCGCAAAAACAGTGGACCTTTTGAAAGAGAAAGTCGCGGGTGAGTTGGGTGCAAAAGAAGTGACTGGCGACGCCAAGATTTGCAAAGTCAGCGTGGTCGGTATCGGCATGCGCAGCCACGCGGGTGTCGCAAGTAAGATGTTCCGCTGCCTGAGCGAAGAGGGCATCAACATTCAAATGATCTCAACATCAGAGATCAAAATCTCTGTCGTGATCGACGAAAAGTACATGGAGCTGGCGGTTCGTGCGCTGCACCGCGCATTTGATTTGGACCAAGAGATCGCAGCGGATAAGGTCTAAAGTCGTGGCATAATGACGCGTCCGGAGCGATGACCGAGTGGCCGAAGGTGCTCCCCTGCTAAGGGAGTATGGGGTGTAGAGCCTCATCGAGGGTTCGAATCCCTCTCGCTCCGCCAAAACTGAGCCCAAAGTTACTTGTAACTTTGGGCTTTTTCATGCGCTAGGCGGCCACGGTTTGCCTGACTGCGCGATCCCAATCCGCCATGCGCGACTCGGCTTCAGCCCGTGATAGCGCGGGTTCAAATGTCCGCTCCGCCTGCCACAGGTGCGCAAGTTCCTCGATGTCAGAAAACACGCCCACCTGCAGGCCAGCCAAATAAGCGGCGCCGAGGGCGGTGGTTTCGGTGACCTTGGGGCGAACCACCGTGATACCCAGCAGGTCGGCTTGAAACTGCATGAGCATATCGTTCACACACGCGCCACCGTCGACACGCAGTTCGCTAACGGCTTGTGCGCCAAACGCCGTGGCATCCCGGTTCATGGCTTGCAGCAGCGCAGCGCTTTGAAAGGCAATACTCTCAAGTGAGGCGCGAGCGATGTGAGCCATGGTCGTGCCACGTGTCAATCCCGTGATGGTGCCGCGTGCGTTGGCGTCCCAATAGGGCGCGCCGAGTCCCGTGAAGGCGGGCACCACAATCACACCACCGGCGTCCGGTACCTGGCTGGCGAGGCCCTCAACTTCGCCACTGCTGTTTATCGCCTTTAGGCCATCTCGCAACCACTGCACCACTGAGCCACCAATGAAAACACTGCCCTCCATCGCGTATTGGGCATGCGCATTGGCTTGCGCCGCTGCGGTCGTGATCAAGCCGTTGACACTTTGAGGCGCTTGGGCCCCTGTGTGCGTGAGCATGAAGCAGCCCGTGCCGTAGGTGTTCTTGGCTTGGCCCGCGTAGAAGCAGGCTTGTCCAAACAGCGCGCTTTGCTGATCACCGGCAACGCCACCGATGGGAATGGCACCGCCTGTGATGTCTGCATCAGTGGTGCCGAAATCGGCGCAGGAGGGTAAGACCTCAGGCATCATGCTGCGCGGAATATCGAGTGCGTCAAGCAAGGTGTCGTCCCACTGATTGGTGTGAATATTAAATAGCATGGTACGGGCTGCGTTGCTCACGTCAGTCACGTGTCGCCGACCTTTCGTCAGCTGCCAAATGAGCCACGAGTCCACCGTACCAAACAACAGATCACCGCTTTGCGCCAGCGCCCGTGCGCCCTTCACGTGCGTCAAAAGCCAGTGTAATTTCGTGGCGGAAAAATAGGCGTCGATGCGCAGGCCAGTGGTCTGCTCAACATGCGCGCTGAGCCCGCGTGCGCGCAGATCAGCGCAGATCGGCTCGGCGCGGCGATCTTGCCAAACAATGGCGTTGTGGATTGGCTGACCGGTCCGCTTGTTCCAAACCACGGTGGTTTCACGTTGATTCGTGATGCCAATGCTGGTGATTTCGAGCGGGCTCAAGCCGCTCTGTTTCACCGCCTCTTTGAGGGTGGCGAGTTGTGACGACCAAATCGCCATGGGGTCATGTTCGACCCACCCAGGTTGCGGATAAATTTGTGGGAACTCTTGTTGAGCAAGACTGACAATTTGTCCTTGCGGATCAAAAACGATGGCTCGGGAGCTTGACGTGCCTTGATCTAAGGCGAGGATGTAGGTCATGTGATGGGCTCAGTTATGGGTTAGCGGCTGATGCGATGACACAGTTGACGCCATGTTGCGTCATCAGATTTTGGATATTTTGCGGTGGTGGGCGATCGGTGAACACCGTATCGATTTCGCTGATATCGGCCAATTTAACCATCGCGTTTCGTTGGAACTTGCTGTGATCGCTGGCAAGCCAAATTTGTCTGGATTGCTCGATGATGGTGCGTGCAACCCGAACTTCTCGGTAATCGAAGTCGCGCAGCGTACCGTCGGCTTCGATACCGCTGATTCCGATCAGGCCGATATCAACTTTGAACTGTTTAATAAAGTCGACCGTCGCCTCACCCGTGATGGCTTGGTCGGCGGGGCGAACCACACCACCTGCAACGATCACCTCGCAGTGACGGTTCGTTGATAAGAGTGCGGCCACATGCAGGTTGTTTGTGATCACGCGCAGGTCTTTATGGTTCAGCAGTTCGTGCGCGACGGCTTCAATGGTTGTGCCCACGTTCATCACCAGCGAGCAGCCGTTGGGGACGCGTTGGGCGATCGCTTTGGCGATGCGACGCTTTTCATCGGCTGCCAGCGCCTGTCTCTGACGATAGGCAATGTTCTCTGTTGTTGACGCCGCCAATCGGACACCGCCGTGGAAGCGCGCAAGCAACCCCGCCTCTGACAGCCGTGTCACATCGCGGCGCACCGTTTGCAAGGTCACATTGAAGCGATCCGCTAACGCCTCAATGCTTTGGGGTCCGGCTTCTTCCACAGCCTGAACGATATCCGACTGGCGCGGGGTGGGAGTGATGGTCATGGGTCGAAATATACCGGCAAAGGCTTACAAACGAACAAAATAATACAATAAAATACAAAAACGAAAATAAAAATACAAATTCGCTTAAAAAACGAATCACGAACCCTGATTCGACCCAGGGACGCCAAATGAATCGAAAAGACATATTGAAATCGCTCGCATCAGGAGATGTGGTGGACCTCGTCGTCGTTGGCGGCGGTGCGACCGGCTTAGGCGTGGCGCTTGATGCGGCGCGGCGCGGTTACAGCGTGGTTCTTCTTGAGTCCCACGATTTCGCGGGAGGAACATCCTCCCGCTCCACCAAGTTGCTGCACGGGGGTGTCCGCTATCTGGCCCAGGGTAATGTCGCCCTGGTGAGGGAGGCCCTTCACGAGCGGCGCGCCATTTTGAACATGGCGCCTCATCTCGCGGCGCCACTGTCTTTTGTCATGCCGTCTTATGCCTGGTGGCAGGTACCGTTTTATGGCATCGGTCTTAAGCTCTATGACATGTTGGCTGGAAAAGCCGGTCTGGGCCGAACCCAGTGGCTCACCCGGGCCCAAGCAGCGACTCACTTGCCGAGTCTGAGCGCGCGCGGACTTCACGGTGGGGTGATGTACTGGGATGCGCAGTTTGACGACGCGCGCTTGGCTTTAGCCGTCGCAAGGAGTGCCGAGCAGTCAGGTGCGAGGTTGGTCAATTACACGCGTGTTGAGCGCCTGGTTCCGTTGACGGGGCAGGTCGATGGTGCCGCTTGGTCGGTGGCTTGGCGGGATACCCGCGCCCATGCGCTAAGTGACGCTGCCGAGTGCAGCGACCACGGCGAATTAAGGGCGCGTTGTGTTGTCAATGCGGCAGGTGTTTGGGTCGATGACCTCATTGCTCATTCAACTTCGAAACCGTCGAACCGCCGAATGGTGACGCCGAGTCAAGGCGTTCATCTGGTCGTGGATAAGCGATTTTTACCTGGGAACAGTGCACTCGTTGTGCCGAAAACCAAGGATGGTCGTCTCTTATTTGCCGTCCCTTGGATGGGCTCAGTCATCCTAGGAACGACCGACACGCAACGAACGGATGCGCCCCGCGAGCCGCAAGCATCAGAGGAAGAAATTGAATTCATTCTGGGTGAGGCCAGTCGTGTGCTGACACCAGCGCCGACGCGTGCGGATGTGCGGTCTATTTGGGTGGGGCTACGCCCACTGGTGACACCGGATAAGTCGAAGGCGACGCGTGCCATTTCGCGTGAGCACACCATCGAGATTTCCGAGAACCACCTGGTGACCGTGACAGGCGGTAAGTGGACCACCTTTCGCTCGATGGCTGAGGATGTGATGACGCAAATCCAGCGCAAGCGGCTCTTGCCACCGAGGGCTTCTGCATGTGAGGCCGATCACACTTTGGTCGGTGGCGCCGTAGCGGGAGGGATCGATTTGACCGCCATGCCAAGCCTTCACTTGTATGGTGATCGCATCAGCGAGGTGTTGGCATGCGACGGCTCAGATCAGCCGCTTGGGATGGGACTGACAGCGGCGATGGTCCGCTACGCCGTACGCTCTGAGTACGCGCAAACTGTCGAAGACGTACTGGCCCGTCGTTGGCGAGTTTTATTCTTGGACGCAAAGATGGCGCTAGACATGGCGCCAAGCGTTGCCGCTATTGTTGCTGAGGAAACGGGGCAAGATCCAGATTTGGCTGCCTTTCAGGCGTTGTGTAAGCGGTATCGGTTGACGGGTTGAACCTCACATCAGCGCGCACTCAACCGCGTGTGCGTTGAGTTTGTCGACCAAGGCCAGCGGGTCAATCTCGACCAAGAAACCGCGCCGCCCGCCGTTGATCAAGATTTTTGGTAACGCCAAGATGGTGCGCTCAACGTAAATCGGCATGGGCTTGCGCAGTCCGAATGGGGAAGTGCCGCCAACCAAATAGCCCGTGTGTCGCTGGGCCACATCGGGTTTGCAGGGCTCGACGCTCTTACAACCAATGGCCCGCGCGAGGGCTTTGGTGCTGACGCTGCGGTCACCGTGCATCAAAATGACCAAAGGCTTGGTCTGTTCGTCTTGCATGATCAGGGTTTTAACGACGGCGTGTTCAGGCCAACCCAGTTGACGCGCGGACTCTGTCGTTCCCCCATGGTCAATGTAGTCGTAGGGGTGTGGCTCAAAGCGCAGCCCTGCCGCCTTCAGCCACTGTGTTGCCGGCGTCTCGCTGACATGTTTGTCTTTGCGCGTCATATCGCTCCCCGTTCTGTGGCGAGCACGGTTTGGGTTGCCGGGCGAGATTTGACGCGTTGCAAATACGACGCCAAATTGGCGAAGTCTTTGGCACCGCCACGTTCAAACCCAAGGGTCCAGCGGCAAAGTGTGAAGACATAACAGTCGATGGCGGTGTATGCATCACCCATGAACCAAGGCGCCTCAGTCTGCCCCAAGTGCACGTCGATTTGGGCCAACATTTTTGTGATGCGGGCCTGCGCAAGGGCCTTCACTTGTGTCGCGGCAATTGTGTTGTTGGCATCGACCCAGCGTTCAGCGTGGTAGTAGGTCTGCAGCGTGGTTTGTAAGGTGTTACTGAGCCAAAAAAGCCATTTGTAAAAGTGTGCCCTGTCTGCGGTACCAATGGCAGGTGCGAAATGTTTTTCTGGGTGTTTGTCGCAAAGATGCAGGCAGATGGCAGCGGTCTCGTAAAGCACCAAGTCGCCGTCAACAAGCACAGGAATCAATCCATTGGGGTTCAGGCTCAGGTACTTCGGCGACAGGTGTTCATTTCGGCTGCGGTCGACCAAGATGAGCTCGAAACGCTCCCCCATCTCTTGCAGCAACAGGTGCGGAATAAGGCTTGCGTTCTGAGGGTAGAAGTGCAGTTGAATCACAGCCGGTCCAATTATCATATGGGGTCAATTTTTTCATTTTAGTAGCCCCAAGATGACTGCACCCAAACCTCCCACTGTCCCCGATGTCTACATCCAACGGCTGAATGGGTTGCTAAAGACACCGGGTCGCAAGATGATCGGCTTGGTTGGCGCGCCGGGTGCGGGTAAGTCAACCCTCGCTGCAGCGCTACAGGCTGCGTTTCCCGCCAATTCCCAAGTCGTTCCCATGGACGGGTTTCACCTGGCGAATGTCGAACTTGACCGCTTGGGCCTGCGCCATTGCAAGGGTGCCCCCATGACCTTTGACAGTGTGGGCTACGTCGCCTTGTTATCCCGTATCCGACAGCAGCTTCCTGACGAGGTGATTTACGCACCCGAATTTCGGCGCGAGATCGAAGAGCCAGTCGCCGGCGCCATACCTGTTTTCCCAGAGACGCAATTGATCATCGCAGAGGGTAATTATTTGTTGCTGGAGGAGGGCGCTTGGCAGGGCGTTGCCCCTTTGATGGACGAAATTTGGTATGTCGATATTGATGACGCGTTGCGCACCGACCGCCTCACCTCACGTCACCAGCAGTTCGGCCGAAGCCTTGTGGATGCGCAGCAATGGGTCAAAGCAACCGATGAACCCAATGCGCAGTTGATTGCTGCCACACGCACGCGTGCAGACCTGGTTTTCCGTTGGTGAGTCTCTGTCACAAAACCGTCATAAATGGCCACTAAAGTCGGTGGTGTTTGAATCACAGAC
>ENA-UPTJ01000025-UPTJ01000025.1-marine-metagenome-genome-assembly--contig:-NODE-25-length-98649-cov-8.331247_pt1 | contig 98649 bp, 86 predicted proteins | sample MGYA00238168_ERZ767080 | MGnify/ENA primary metagenome ERZ767080 (study PRJEB28935, sample SAMN06266237) | marine metagenome | isolation source: Columbia River Estuary | place: USA:Columbia River Estuary... | reverse complement strand
GAGCATTCATTACTCAAAGATAAGCAAACTAATTTTAGTATCTTCGTGGCAAAACTGCACCAATGAATGTCTATCTTGACAACGCTGCCACTACGCCTGTGGCACCTGAAGTGGTAGAGGCAATGATACCTGTCTTGTATCAGCACTTTGGGAACCCCTCATCAACGCATGCTTATGGTCGGCAGGCCAAGGCCTTAATTGAAAATTCTAGACGCCAAATTGCTCAACAGCTGCATTGTTCACCAGCTGAAATTATTTTTACCTCCGGAGGTACGGAAGCAGACAACATGGCAATACATACCGCTATAACTCAATTTGGGGTCAAGCGAATCATTACTAGCTCCATTGAACATCATGCCGTAGGGCATACTGCTGAGGCCTTCAAAGCGCTCTATGGGGTAGAGGTTTACTATTTGAACTTAGATTCCAAAGGCAATGTAGATTTGTCAGAGCTTGAGGAAAAATTAAACGAAGAAATACCAACCCTAGTTTCTTTGATGCATGCCAATAATGAGATTGCAACATTGCTTCCGCTGCAATTAGTTTCCAAATTGTGTCGTAAATACGGTGCTTATTTCCATTCGGATACTGTTCAGACGATGGGGCACTACAATTTTGATTTAACGGAGCTCGATATTGATTTTATCACCTGTGCTGCGCATAAATTTCATGGCCCAAAGGGAATTGGTTTTCTATATGCAAATAAAATAAATCGATCCAACCCACTCATTCACGGTGGCTCACAAGAGCGTGGGTTGCGTGGTGGCACCGAAAATATTGCAGGTATTGTTGGACTGTGCAAAGCCATGGAGCTTGCCTATGACGCTTTAGAGGATCACCAACAGCATGTTTGGGCTTTGAAAAGCTATATGATCGATAAACTCACCGACATCTTTTCAGATATTGCTTTTCATGGTGAAACGAGCTTTGAAAAAGCGCTCTACACGGTGCTAAATGTAAGTCTACCGCCAACGAGCAAGGCTGGATTGTTATTATTCACACTTGATTTGAAAGGAGTTGCGGTTAGTGGTGGGTCTGCATGCACCTCCGGAGCAGCCAAAGGATCGCATGTGCTCGAAGGAATAGGTGCTGATGCTAGTAGGCCCAATGCACGCTTTTCTTTTTCTCGCTACACCACCAAAGCTGAAATTGATTACGCCTTGCAACAATTAGAAGAGGTGTACCAAAAGAATTTGTAAATTCAACAAATGCCTGGACGCCCAAAAGTTTTATTTATTTCAAGTTGGTACCCAAATTCGGTGCACCCTACCCAGGGAAACTTTGTGCAGCAACATATTTTAGCAGCACAAAAGATAGCAGCAGTGGCCCTTTTGCATGTTGTATTGAGTCGTGATCATTCCAAACCTACACATGTGCACTCCAAAGAGCCTTTTGACTCACATGTGATTTATTTGCCCAAAATTGAGGTTCCGATTATTGGGGTGTTGATCAATTATTTTCGTGTACTTCTGACATATTGGAAATATGCTTCGAAGTTGCCTATTGGAAAACCTGATATAATTCATGCCAATGTGTTGTATCCGGTTGGAATTGTTGGTGTTTTGCTCAAATGGCGTTGGCGCATCCCCTTGTTATTTACTGAACATTGGACCATTTATCATCCCTACGCACAACCCAGACCATCAAAAATGGTAAGCATTTTATTGAAATGGCTTGGCCAACGTGCAGATTTGATTCTACCTGTTTCATTAGATTTGGGTGTTGCGATGTCAAAATTTGGCATGCGCGTACCAATGAAGGTGGTGCCTAATGTAGTCAACCCTGAGGTTTTTACCTTTAAGTCTAAAGCTCCTCACCGTGCGTTTCGATTTGTACATGTTTCTTCATTGGACCCTATTCAAAAAAATTTCCATCTCTTGATTAGGGCATTTTATGAGCTCAAAAAGACAAACGAGCTCATTGAATTGCACGTTGTTTCAGATGGAGACCCAACAATTTACACAGACGTTATTCAGGATTTCGACTTTTCCAAGTCAATTCATTTTCATGGAAAACAAGAACAAGAGGGGGTAGCGGCCATTTTGAATTTTGCTGATGCTTTGGTTTTGAGCAGCCGTTATGAAAATTTACCTTGCGTCTTGATTGAATCATTGGCTTGCGGAACCCCAGTTATTGCTACAAATGTTGGCGGTGTAGCAGAAATTGTTCATAACAAGAACGGTATTTTGGTTCAATCAGAATCATTACCTGAACTCACCGAAGCCCTTCGAGCTATCCAGAGCATGCAATTTGACGGTGAAGGCCTGCGGTCAGAAGCAATTGAAAAGTATAGCCCAACGAATATAGCCCAATTATTTTTGGAGGCATACCAAATGGTTTTGACAAAAGATGTGGCGTAGTATTTTCGGGAATTTTAGTATCAGGGTGCTTTCTGCGCTGCTCAATTTAGGGCTCGTTATTTTGTTTTCACAAGTCAGTGGTCTTGTTGGCAAGGGCGAACAGAGCTTATTGCTGACTACTATTGCCATTCTCACCATATTTGATGCCCTGATCGGTGGTGCTTCTTTAGTGAATTTTTCATCAAAATATTCTTGGGCAATCTTACTTCGCAACTCATATGCATGGATTTTTGCATTGACTTGTTTGGCCGGGATTGTGCTTTATGTTTTTAGTATCTTTAGTGCATTTTACTTAATCAATGTATTGATATTGAGTTTGTTAAGTGCCGTTGTGGCTGTTCATTCTTCTTTGTTGCTTGGTCAGAAACGATTTGTTGCATACAATTTCATTCAGATAATTATTCCCACCCTTACGCTTCTGACTTGCTTGTTTCAGTATGGGCATTCAGGTGTTTTGAATTATAAAGTTTCGCTTTACGTAGCCTATGGTTTTGCCTTTCTTAGCAGTATTTATTTGATCTGGTACTACTACCCAAAAGAACAATTTGAGATACAAGCCAGTGGGTTTATTTTTAAAAAAATGCTCACCTATGGCGCCTACAATCAACTGGCACATGTTTTCCAATTGTTGAGTTTTAGGGTGTCCTATTATTTTTTAGAATACCACCATGGCAAATCTATGGTGGGGCTATATTCAAACGGAAGTTCCATCACCGAATCTATTTGGCTTATTGCCTCAAGTATTTCATTGTGGCAGTTTGCCACCATTACCAATGCGAAAGATCGGCAATATACCATCAACTTGACCGAGAAACTAGCCGCCTTTGGCCTTACTACTGCCATGTTTGCTTGTATTGTTTTGGTGTTGCTGCCCGGTGAATTTTATCAATTTATCTTTGGAAAAGATTTTGTAGCGCTCAAACCTATCATGTGGTGCTTGGCCCCAGGAATTTGGGTGTTTTCATATGCCTTAATTGTAGGGCATTATTTTTCAGGCCACGGCAGATACCAAGTCAATGCCTTGGCTTCTGGCCTAGGTTTTTTAATAAGTTTGCTAGGGGCCTGGATGCTTATACCAAGCTATGGAGTTTTGGGTGCTGCCATAACGGCAACTATTTCCTATGCCAGTACGAGTGCGGTGGTGTATCGATACTTTAAGGATGATGGTGGCCGCTTGCAAATTTTTCCAACGGTTTTGGAAGTGAAAGAAATTATTTATCAAGCGCAATTGCGCATTTGCTCAAAGAAATCATGAAAAAGATTTTTAAACTTTTAAATGCGATCAAATTAATCATCCAAAGGCCTGCTTTGTTGAATCTGATATTAAAGGATGAGCAATTCGTGAAAGCTCAATTTGAACGATCTTATCCAGCATTTCAATTAAAGGAAATTGACTTATTTGAGCTTTGGAATGTGCAAAAAATAACCATCACACCGTATGCATTTTTGTCCGGTTCATCTTTGGCAACCGATTTCGCACTTTTAAAAATACTTTGCATGCAATACAAAGTAGAAAAGTATTTTGAGATCGGTACCTGGCGTGGTGAAAGTGCTGCCAATGTGGCCAAGCACGTTCAAGAGGTCTATACCTTGAATTTGCCTGACGAGACCTTACAACAGATGGGGCAATCTCGAGCATACATAGCTTCGCATCGACATTTTTCCAAAGATATTCCCAATATCAAGCATTTATTTGGAGATTCGGCTACTTTTGATTTTCAACCTTTTTTGTCTCAATTTGATTTGATTTTTATCGATGGTGATCACAGCACAAAAGCAGTAGAGCGCGATACCAAAACGGCACTCTCCCTTAGACGTTCTGAGGCTGCTATAATGGTGTGGCACGACGCCAAATCAGATGCAGAGTATCCGCGTTTTGAAGTATTGCAAGGAATTATGGATGGATTGCCAAAGCATATGCATCAAAATGTATATTTGGTCAAGCATACACTTTGTGCGGTCTATGTGCCGGATGAAATCATATACAAGATGATTCATATCAATGAGGTGCCCTCTAGAGAATTTAAAATAACTATCGAGCAGCAGTAGTGCAGCATCAAGCGAATTGCTCGATGTCAAATGTTTCGATCCAAAGGAGGTAGCAGGCGTATTTAAAAGCAAAATTTTGGAGTATCTGCTTTTGTGGATCTGTAAATATCGTGTTCAAATCCATCAAGAGTTGATCTTTATTTATGAGCATAGATTGATCTAAATCAATTTTAGAGCGAATGATTTGCACCCAATAGGCACTACTTTGCATCAGCCATTCTCCTTCTGGCACTGAAAATCCTTTTTTATCCCGACGCCAAGAAATGGATGCAGGTAAGCTTTTATTCAATGCCTTGCGCAGCGCAAATTTTGACCAGCCATTTTTAATGAGTTCTGTTGCAGGTAAGGAGCGAGCAATGTCCATTAAATTGAGGTCGTCGGCAAAGGGTGTTCTAGATTCAATGCCATATTGCATCGCACAACGGTCTTCCCAACGCAGTAGGCCTTTGAGTTGGTGGCCTCGGCAATAGGCACCTAAGTGCCCTTGCAATGTACTGAAGCGCTGTCTTTTAGTTATTGGTCTTTGCAAGAGATAAGGCCAAAAAGTATTTTTTTGACGATTTTGTACTCCTCTTTGAATCTTAAGCGGAAGGTAACTGAGCACGTCCTTGAACCACTCCTTAAAAATATAGGTCTTGGACGTTGGAGAATTTGCTAATTGCCTCCATTCTTTTATGAAGAGAAGCCAGCGTCCAGTCCAAAATAGTTCTTTGAAAAAGGTGGGGTAAAATACCTGATAACCGGCAAAAAGTTCATCGCCACCTTGCCCGTCAATTAATATTTTAATACCTTGTTTAGCAGCACTTTTCATGACGCTACTTTGTGCAAAAGTACTTGTACTTAACAAGGGGATATCTTGGTAGTAAATAAGTTCTTTGATTGAATTTGTGAGCTGTAGGCTATCTAATTCGTTCAGGTGCCATTTTGCACCGCTCGCATCAATCATCAATTTAGCCCATTGTCTTTCATCTTGTTCGGAGCTATGTGCTGCCGTAAAGGCGTGTAAGCCGTGTTGTAAGGAATCGATTGCGCGTTCTTGTTTGATCTGGTTTGCTAAATACAAAATACTACTTGAGTCAAGACCGCCTGACAAACAAAAACCAATGGGTACATCAGCTCTCAGACGAAGTGAAACAGCATTTTTCAAAGCAAGGGCGACATCGTTTTCTGTAGGTGTTTGGGCATAGGTGGCATAACTTTCGTAGCGATAAATAGACTTTGATTTCGAATTGGTGTCATAAGAAAGTGCATGCCCTGGCAATAATTCAAATATTCCTTTGAAAAATCCTTCTTCTTGGGTCTCGATTGCATTTTCTGAAAAAAAAGTGAGCAGCGCCGCAGTATTTGCTACATTTTCATGACTAGGCACTGCACAGAGTGCCTTGATTTCAGAGGCAATCGCAAAATGGGATGAATTGTCTAAATAATAAAATGGTTTAACTCCATAGCGGTCGCGGGCACAGAACAACAAGTTTTCTTGTGTATCATAGATTGCAAAGGCCCACATGCCGTTCAATTGATCAAGGCAGGAGGCCCCCCAATAGTGATAGGCAAAGAGCAGCACCTCGGCATCTGATTGGCTTTGAAATTTGGCACCTAACTGCTCTAACTCAATTTTGAGTTCAAGATAGTTATAAATTTCTCCATTAAAAGTGAGCCAATACCGATCCAAAATAGGCATAGGCTGCGTAGCTGCATCACTCAAATCAATGATTGCTAAACGACGGTGAGCCAATCCAAATTGTTGATCTTCAAACCATTTAATGCCAGATCCGTCGGGGCCTCTATGAATGAGTTTGTCATTCATTTGGGTCAATATCTCAGGTCCGAAATGGTCCTTTGGAGAGTTTTTTAAATGAAGACAACTAATACCGCACATCTCACTAGGGCTTATAAATTCAAGTCAAGGAGATAAGCAAAGCTTGCCACAGCGGCTGCCCCTAACTCTAATTCCCTTTTGTTCACATTTTCAAAAACGTCAGAAGGGGCATGATGGAAATCAAAATATCGTTGAGAATCAGGTACAAAACCAAACAGTGGAATGCCTGGATAAGAATTCTTAAGAGGCCCAATATCTACACCGCCATAACCTTTTTCAAAAATATGTAAGTCATAGTGTTTGAGAAGTGGTTCAAAACTTTGCAGCAGGGCAAGGTAAGTATCGGGGCCATCAAGTCCAAAACCTCGCGGAGCAAAACCACCTCGATCGCTTTCTAGTGCTGCAATTTGTTCTTCACCTAAAGATTTTACCCATTGGGCATATTGTTGGCCGCCTTGATTGCCATTTTCTTCATTCATAAAGAATACGACCCTAATGGTGTGTTTGGGTTGGTAGCCTAATTCTTTTAAGATGCGAAGGGCCTCCAGGCAATGAATCACGCCCGCGCCATCGTCGTGGGCTCCTTCACCAGTATCCCAGGAATCTAAATGTCCGCCAATGGTTATGATTTGATTGGGATGGGAGCTGCCTCTGATTTCAGCCATCACGTTATAGGAAGGAGCATCAGGAAAATCTCGGCAATCCATTTCTAGAAAAAAATTCACCTTTCCTTTTTGCAGTTCAATGGATAAGTCGTTGGCCTCGGCAGTAGATAAGGCTGCGGCCGGAATTTTTTGAACGTTTGACTCATAATGCATAGAACCGGTGTGTGGATGTAAATCTTGAGGCAAACCTAAAGATCTGATCACTACTGCTTTGGCACCAAGTTTGGCAGCTTCGACAGCACCATTGCCACGTATGGCATAACATGCGCCATAAGCTTTAAAGGTTTGGATTTGAGCTGCGTCCATTGGTTGGTTCAAAAAGACAATTTTATTTTCGATTATTTCTTTTTTAGCTGATTGAAGGGCTTCGAGGGTCTTAAATTCAATGATTTCTGCTTGCAGCAACCCGTTGGTGCCTATAGAACCACCTAGCGCCAGTAGATGTACTTTGTGAAGTGTGCCGTTAGATGTTTGATACCAGGCGCTTTCCGTGGTTCCTCGCTCCCAATGGGGCACGGTAATTGCTTGTTTTTGTACTTTGTCAAATTGATAGGAGCGCATTTTTTGGTAACTCCAGTCGATGGCCATTTGTGCTTGGGCAGAGCCAGAGAGGCGGGGTCCGATATCTTTGCATAGCTGACGCAAGTTTTCATAGGCTTGTCCGTTTAAGAGTGCTTGGTCATAAATGCGACGAACCATTACTGAATCTTGGGAATAGCCTTCAGTAAATTGACCTAAAAAAACAAGTAAATAAAATAGCCTTTTCATTGCTTACATTTTGCGTAAAATTACCAATTTTAGACAGAAGCATTCTCCTTTTGGTTATCTTTGTCAAAAGAACTAATCAATACAAGAAATGGCTTTAAAATGCGGAATTGTTGGCTTGCCAAACGTCGGAAAATCTACTTTATTTAATTGCTTGTCAAATGCCAAAGCGCAGTCGGCAAACTTTCCTTTTTGTACCATAGAACCCAACCTAGGAACTATCTCTGTTCCAGATCCTAGATTAGAGCAACTTGAAGCTATTGTCAATCCTGAGCGCGTTGTGCCCACCACGATGGAAATAGTTGATATTGCAGGATTGGTCAAAGGAGCCTCCAAAGGGGAGGGGCTTGGCAATCAATTCTTGGCCAATATCCGTGAGACCGATGCTATATTGCATGTGTTGCGTTGTTTTGACGATGGCAATATCATTCATGTGGATGGCAGCGTAGATCCTATCCGAGACAAGGAAATTATCGATATCGAACTGCAACTTAAGGACTTGGAAACCATCGAGAAAAAAATTCAAAGTTTGTCTCGAGTGATCAAATCCGGTGACAAGGAAGCACTCAAAGAAAATGATTTTGCATTGCGTATCAAAGAAGGGCTTGAGCAGGGGAAGTCTGTACGAGGTTTAGGCTTTACACAAGAAGAAATGGATGTTATCAAGGGTTTTAATCTGATCACTTCCAAGCCCGTCATGTATGTTTGCAATGTAGACGAAGCCTCAGTTAAGGCCGGCAATGCCTATGTTGAAAAAGTAAGGGCTACGGTAAGTAATGAAAATGCTGAAGTTTTGGTGATTGGCGCAAAGATTGAGGCCGACATCACTGAGCTCGATACTTACGACGAACGTCAACTTTTTTTAGAGGAGCTTGGACTCGAAGAGCCAGGAGTCAATCGATTGATTCGTCAGGCCTATGAACTCTTAAATCTTCAAACCTACTTTACGGCTGGCGTAAAAGAGGTGAGGGCTTGGACTATTCGCAAAGGCATGACTGCCCCACAAGCTGCAGGGGTCATACACTCTGATTTTGAAAAAGGTTTTATCCGTGCCGAAGTCATGAAGTTCAATGATTACATACTTTTGGGCTCGGAAAGTGCAGTCAAGGAAGCAGGTAAATTTAAAGTGGAAGGAAAAGAATATATAGTACAAGATGGCGACATCATGCACTTTCGATTTAATGTATAACAGACCTAAAAATGGAGATTACAGCAAACAATCCCGCATTGCGAACATGGGTTTCGGGGGCAGATCAAACAGAATTTCCGATCCAAAATTTGCCATTTGGAATTTTCTATAACGCGTCAATTACCAAGCGCGTTGGGGTGCGTATTGGTGATTTTGTTCTTGATTTGTTTCAGTTGGCCTCTTTTGGCTACTTCGAAGACCTCGAATTTGGTCCCCAAGATTTTGATCAACCGTTCTTAAACCCAATGATGCAGCACGGTAAAATGGCCATGCGTGCTTTAAGAAACCGACTCTCAGATTTGCTCAGCGATTCCAACGAATCATTTCAACATCATACCCTCCATCATAGCGCTCTGATTCCCGTAGAGGCCATTCAAATGGCCTTACCTGTCCAGATTGGCGACTATACTGATTTCTACTCATCTAAAGAGCACGCTACCAATGTGGGTGTCATGTTTCGCGACCCAGCCAATGCACTTTTACCTAACTGGCTTTGGATACCGGTGGGCTACCACGGCAGAGCATCTTCGGTGATTCCCTCCGAACAGTCAGTAGTGCGTCCTAAAGGGCAAATCAAACCTGATGACAATTCGGACCCTATTTTTGCTCCTTCACGTCAGGTAGATTTCGAACTTGAAATGGGTTTCATTACCTTTGATGGCAAGGCCTTAGGACAAAGTATCAGTACTGCAGAAGCAGAGGATTACATTTTTGGATTGTGCCTTTTCAATGATTGGTCAGCAAGGGATATTCAAAAATGGGAGTATGTTCCTCTAGGGCCATTTTTAGCGAAAAATTTTGCTTCCTCGATGTCTTGTTGGATTGTAACGCTTGACGCACTACAACCTTTTTGCTGCCCAACTCCTGAGCAGCAGCCTGAGGTTTTAGAATATTTGCGTTTTGATGGAAACAAATCTTATGATATCGCCTTAGAGGTGGCCATAGAGGCAATGAATCAACCTGAAAAAATTGTCAGCCAATCCAATTTTCGTTATATGTATTGGAATATGTCTCAGCAGCTTGCACATCATACGATCAATGGCTGCAACATTCGTTGTGGAGACTTAATGGGTTCTGGTACCATTTCTGGCCCGACACCTGATTCCTATGGTTCTATGCTAGAGATTGCCTGGAAAGGTACAAAACCTGTGCAAATGCCAGATGGCACTGAGCGCCGTTTCATTCAAGATAACGATACAGTGATCATGCGAGGCGTGTGTGAGAAAAATGGCATAAAAATTGGTTTTGGAGAAGTTAGAAGTAAATTGCTTGCTGCACTTTGATGTACTACGACGCCAATACACCCATTGATTTAGAAAGAGAACGCATAGAAATTCTCAATGCCTTCAAGGGCTTATTGCGCGCTACCAAAGACCGCTCTCGCGATGAAACTAAAATGATTCGAAAGGCGTTTGATATCGCCTTAGATGCCCATAAAGACATGCGTAGGCGATCTGGTGAACCTTATATTTATCATCCGATCTCGGTGGCAAGAATTTGTGCCGAAGAAATGGGCCTAGAACCAACCGCCATTGTTTGTGCCCTACTGCATGATACTGTAGAAGATACGCATATCACTCTGCAAGACATTGAGGATATTTTTGGGGTAACAGTTAGAAAAATCATCGATGGTCTGACTAAAATTCCAGAAGTTTTCGACGAAAATACCTCCATCCAGGCGGAGAATTTTCGTAAAATGATCTTGACCATATCGGACGATTTTCGGGTTGTATTGATCAAATTAGCCGATCGTTTGCACAACATGCGAACGCTTGAAAGCATGAAGCCCGAAAAGCAGCTCAAAATTGCTTCTGAAACCAAATTCCTATACGCACCATTGGCCCATCGTTTGGGTTTGTATCCAATCAAATCTGAACTTGAAGACCTATCAATGAAGTACTGTGAACCTGAGATTTACTTTCAGATTGAAAGCAAGCTCAAATCCACACAAGATGTGCGCAATCGCTTTATTCGAAGGTTTGTAGCACCAATTCGAGCCGAGTTGCAGTCCCAGGGGTATCAATTTGAAATAAAAGCGCGTACCAAATCCTTGTCATCGATATGGCGCAAAATGCAAACCAAGGATGTGCCATTCGAAGAGGTTTTTGATCTATTTGCATTGCGCATCATTCTCAATTCTCCGCCTGAAAAAGAGAAGTCAGATTGCTGGAGAGTGTATTCGGTAGTGACCGATTTTTATCAGCCTAGTCCTGAAAGACTTCGAGATTGGGTTTCCACACCTCGTGCCAATGGCTATGAGTCTCTTCATACCACCGTGATGTCTCCGCAAGGGCGTTGGGTGGAAGTTCAAATTAGAAGCAAGCGAATGGATGACATTGCTGAACATGGTTTGGCGGCACATTACAAATACAAAGAATCCAAAACAGACGAAAATAAGTTTGATCGTTGGATTGCTGAAATCAGGGACCTACTAGACAATCCAGATGCCAGCGCCTTGGATTTTGTCAATGATTTCAAATTAAATTTATTCAATGACGAAATATATGTTTTTACTCCCAAAGGCGAATTACGTGTATTGCCAACCGGCTCAACGATATTAGATTTTGCCTACGATATTCACACCGAGATAGGAAATAAGTGTATAGGTGCTAAGGTGAACAACCGTTTGGTGCCACTCAGTTACCAATTACAAAATGGAGATCAGTTAGAAATCCTTACTTCATCAAAACAAAAACCCAACGATGAATGGTTGCGTTTTGTAGTTTCGGCCAAAGCAAAACAACGCGTCAAACAAGCCTTGAATGAGGCCTATAAATTAGTAGCTGCCGATGGTAAAGAAATTCTGGAGAGAAAATTCAAGCAGTTCAACATTCGTTTCAACGCCGAAAATTTACGTGCTCTTGAAAAACATTTTGGTATGGATACTACCACTAATTTGTACTTCAAAATTGCCAAAGGGAAGTTCGATTTAAGTCAATTGCGCGAATTAAATGTAGTTGGTGGCCAAATTGTGATTGAACGTAAAATTCGCTCCAAGAAAATTAAAGGATCTGAAGAGGTACTCATGAATGAGGGCATCAATACGGATTCAGACACAATTGTTATAGGGGAGGACTTCAAAGGTTTTGAATATACCCTGGCCAAATGTTGCAGCCCAATTCCAGGCGACTCCATTTTTGGATTCATTACCATTTCTAGTGGGATAAAAATTCATCGATTCAATTGTCCGAATGCGGTGCATTTGCTTTCAAAATTGGCTTATCGTTGTTTAAAAGCCCGATGGCAAAGCAGTGCCTTTGTGGAGCGAATTGCCGCAATTCGTATCATAGGTATTGACCAAATTGGGCTTGTGAATAGACTAACGGAAATCATTTCAAGGCAGAACAATATCAACATGAAAAGCATTTCCTTTGAGACCAATGACGGTGTGTTTGAAGGCCGCATCAAGGTTTTGGTCTATGACACTGCGCAATTAGAACAACTTACTCGCAAATTTGAGCAAGTCGAAGGCGTGAAGAGTGTTACACGTTGGGATTCAATCGAAGACTCGGAAGAATTGAACTAAATAAAATGTTGCTAGGCTAATCCTGTCTAAGTGTTATTGCGCTCCTTGGACGCAATGACGGATTCCACTTGAATCCTTTTATCCAACGATCTTTTGGATCAATTTCTTGCATGGGATAAAAAATGCCATCAGGTTGATCAAAATAGGTAATCTGAGATACTTCCCCTTGCTTAAGTTCTACCAATAGTTTTTGAGCTATCAACCTATTGAGGCCTTCTCGCTGCTCTTCAACTAGGGTGTCGTTTATTTTCTTTGTGGTTAGCGGAAAGAATATTGTCCAGGCATTGCCACTGGCAGTAACTTGGTAAAGGGTACCACTCGTGTCAAAATCAGCCACAATGCGTTTGGCAGCCATTTGATTGTATAAACTATCCTTTTGCACCTCAAATAAAATAGTTGCATTAGCGTCCAATTCTACTTGCTTAAGTAAGGAGTCTTTGAAAAATACTTTAGCAACCTCACCTTTTAATTCACCGTTTTTAGACCATAACACAGGGTCTTTTCCTATTTCCAATTTCGACAATTCAAAATTATAGGAGGTGCTATCTCCAATTCCTTGGAGTTTAGGATGAAGGAAACGAAAATTTTTATTGGCCACAAGATTTTTAGATTGATTTATGCTATCTCGCTCTAAAAATAAAGTGTCTGCGTGTACATATAGTGTGTCATTTTGGTATTTTAAAAAACCTAGGCTATTGCCGCAAACGTATGCAAAGTGATCTGTAGTACTGTAAACCATATGGGATCCCAATAAGGCCAATTGATGGTCAAGGTCTTTAAAATAAACATTTCCCCGACCTTCATGGTCATTGGTTTTTGTATTGATCAATAGGGTGTCTCCTTTGATAATTGTATTTTTTAAATAGATTTCAGCATGGTCAAAGAGCGAACCAGCCTCGGTTTGAACATGATACCATCCTTTCTGGCAATAGATTTGCGTGCTGTCATTGCGTAGTTGGGTATTGCCAAAAAAGTACAATTTTTGTTGTTCATAGGCAAATTGGAGGGTGTCTGCCGTGACATCTAAATCAGCCTTGGAGTAATGCACTTTCCCACTAAAGAAAAAGGAGCCATTGGCTGGGTAAAAATATCCGCGTTCGCAAGTAATTTTCTCATCAGAGAGAATTGAAGCAATGGTTCCGTAGCTTCGAAAAATGGCGCGTCCTTTTTTGGCGTCATAGTCCATGGAATCCGCACTCATTTTGTAAGCGTTATCACGCGCTCTTACATTTCCCCAAAGCTTGGCGTATTTGTTGTTTTCTGCATAATAAATCGAGTCTGCATAAAGGTTGATGCCGTGTTTTTGTATATGAACATTGCCATAGGCGCGAACCTCCTTTGCCTTATCATTGTAGTGTGCAGAGTCGCAATACATGGTATTGCCTTGGTATTCAAAACTTACTGTTCCGACCAATCGGTGTACATTGTTTTGAATGGCATATACTTTTTGGGTACCTGGTAGCAACTGTAATTTACCCTGGCTCCAAACCTGCAAACAAAATAAAGTTGCAATAAATGTGAATGCAATTTTATTTTGGAAGCGAGTAGTCATTTTTAATTTTGAAGGGTCTGTTTGCGGTCTGGCCCTACAGAAATAACGCGAATGGGGATGTTTAATTGTGCTTCTAAATACGAAACATAGGCTTTTAGAGCTGCCGGGGCGCTTTGGAAATCCTCAAGTTCAGTAAGGTCACAATGCCAACCTTCTAGTTTTTCGTAGACGGGTTTAATAGAAATATCTGTTACATCATACGGAAATTCATCAACTTTTTGGCCATCGATGATATAATGCGTGCATACTTGGATGTGTTCAAATATTCCTAGGACATCGCTTTTCATCATGGCCAGCTCAGTGACACCATTAATCATTATTGCATAACGCAGTTGCACGAGGTCTAACCACCCGCATCGTCTTGGCCTTCCGGTGGTTGCGCCAAATTCATTTCCTTCCTTGCGCATGAGCTCTCCTGTACTATCGAGTAATTCGGTAGGGAAGGGGCCACTGCCAACGCGGGTACAATAAGCCTTGAATATACCAATGACAGATCCAATTTTTGTAGGAGCAATGCCAAGTCCGGTGCAGGTTCCTGCCGTCACGGTATTGGATGAAGTTACAAAAGGGTAGGTCCCGAAGTCGATGTCGAGCATAGTGCCTTGTGCGCCTTCGGCCAGTACTTTTTTTCCTGCTAAAAGGGCATTATTTAGATAATGTTCTGAATCGACAGCCTGCAATGATTTGAGTACCTCAATGGCTTCAAACCAAGGTTGTTCAAGTGCACTTAAATCATAGGTAAAGTCTTCGTGGTGCTCTAAAATACCGACATGTTTCTCAACCAAGGCATTGTATTTTTCTTTGAAATGAGGTGAGAAAATATCTCCTACACGTAGGCCGTTACGGCCCGTTTTATCCATGTAGGTAGGGCCAATTCCCTTCAGTGTAGATCCAATTTTATTTTTACCTTTTGCAATTTCTGATGCTGCATCCAGTAATTTGTGTGTAGGTAAAATAAGATGTGCTTTTTTGGATAGCAACAAGCGCTCTTGAAAATTGATGCCAAAAGGCTGGAGTTTATCGAGTTCTGCTTTAAACACAACAGGGTCAATGACAACGCCGTTTCCAACCAAATTGATTACCTCGGAATGGAAAATACCAGATGGTATGGTGTGTAACACATGTTTAATTCCTTCGAATTCCAAGGTGTGGCCAGCATTTGGTCCGCCTTGAAATCGTGCTATAATATCATAGGAGGGGGTGAGTACATCAACAATTTTTCCTTTTCCTTCGTCTCCCCACTGTAAGCCTAATAGTACGTCTACCTTCATGTTGTTTGTTCAAAAAACTTTTTAATTTGTTCGAAATCTTCAAAAATGTTAAATATATGCTCCATTCGTGTCAGTTCGAAGATTTTACTGAGCTGAGCATTGGGCTTAAATAAGATCGTGTCGCCAAGGTTGAGTCGAGACCTAGTAAGTGTTTTAACCAGGAATGCAATTCCAGTAGAATTAATGTATTCCAATTCGGACAAATCAATGACCAAATTCCAGTTTTCAATTTCATCTAGCTTTTCAATGGCATGTTCACGGTCACTTTCTGTGAAGAAACGCCCGTTAAGTTTCAGAATACTCAAGGGCCCTGAATGTTGCAGTAGTACTTCCATTAGTTGATGTTACTTTTTTTGATCCCATAAAAATAAAGAGAGTGGTGTTGCACTTCAACACCAAATAATTCTTCAATGGTTCCTTTGATTTGTTGAATGCGTGGATCACAAAACTCTATGACTTCTCCACTGTCGGTGATGATTAAATGATCGTGTTGTTTTGAGCCATGTGCTTTTTCAAATTGTGCAATGTTTTTGCCAAATTGGTGTTTGCGCACTAAATTACAGGCCAATAGCAATTCAATCGTATTGTAGAGGGTAGCTCTCGAAACGCGATAGTTATGGTTCTTCATTTTGATGTAAAGAGATTCAACATCAAAATGACCATTGTAGGCATAAATTTCTGCGAGTATAGCGAAGCGTTCTGGTGTCTTGCGGTGACCATTTTGCTCCAAGTATGCGGCAAAAATATCTTTAACAGTGCTAGAAATTTGACTCGTTTCCATCTTTCAGTTGCTAAAGTTAAGTATAAATTTGAGACACTAAACAATAAAAAAGGGGGCCGAAGCCCCCTTTAATTTGTTGAATTGTGACTTATTGGCCACGATCCATTTTTTCTTTCAACTCAGCAAGCGCATCTAAGTCTCCAAGTGTTGATTTTTCAGCACTTTGATTGATTGCCTTTACTGCTTGATCGGTTTGATTTCCGCCAGATTTTTTGCTGCCTTTGGCAGATGAAGTTGGCTTGTCTTCACCTTCTTCAAATAGACGCGTATGAGATAGAACAATCTTTTTGGCATCTTTATTGAATTCAATCACTTTAAAGTCAAGTGTATCTTCAACTTTGGCATTTGAACCATCTTCTTTACGCAAATGTTTTGAAGGGCAAATTCCTTCAACGCCATAAGGTAAGGCAACAATTCCAGACTTGTCTTTCATGTCGATGATTGTTCCGCTATGAACGGTGCCCTCAGCAAAAGTTGTCTCGAATACATCCCAAGGGTTTTCTTCAAGTTGTTTGTGTCCTAATGAGATACGACGGTTTTCGCGATCAATTTCCAAGACCAATACTTCCATGGCATCACCCACTTTACAGAATTCTGATGGATGCTTGATTTTTTTCTGCCAAGAAAGGTCAGAAATATGAATCAATCCATCAACGCCTTCTTCAAGTTCTACAAAAACACCAAAGTTGGTGAAGTTGCGTACTTTAGCACTGTGGCGTGTACCTACGGCATATTTGATTTCGATGTCATTCCATGGATCTGGCATGAGTTGTTTGATACCCAATGACATTTTACGCTCCTCGCGGTCAAGGGTAAGTACTACTGCTTCAACGCTGTCTCCAATTTTAAGGAAGTCCTGAGCTGAACGAAGGTGTTGAGACCAACTCATCTCAGAAACGTGAATAAGGCCTTCTACACCAGCTGCAATTTCGATAAATGCACCATAGTCAGCCATGACAACAACTTTTCCTTCCACTTTGTCTCCAACTTTGAGGCTAGTGTCAAGAGAATCCCATGGATGTGGTTGTAATTGTTTTAAACCAAGAGCAATGCGTTTTTTGTCGTCATCAAAGTCTAGAATAACTACATTGATTTTTTGGTCTAGCTCTAACATCTCTTCTGGGTGTGTAACGCGTCCCCAAGAGAGGTCCGTGATGTGAATCAATCCATCAACACCACCAAGATCAATGAACACACCATAAGAAGTGATGTTTTTCACAACCCCTTCCAATACTTGTCCTTTTTCTAGGCCAGAGATAATTTGTTTTTTCTGCTCTTCGAGCTCAGCCTCGATAAGCGCTTTATGAGAAACTACAACATTGCGGAATTCTTCGTTGATTTTCACCACTTTGAATTCCATATTTTTACCTACGTAGATATCGTAGTCACGGATAGGTTTTACGTCGATTTGTGATCCTGGTAAGAAAGCTTCAATACCGAATACATCAACAATAAGACCTCCTTTGGTGCGGCATTTAACAAAACCAGTAATGATTTCTCCGGTGCGCAATACATCATTGACACGGATCCATGCACTGTGCATACGTGCAGTGCGGTGAGAAACGATAAGTTGACCTGTTTTGTCTTCAAGGCAATCAACGTAAATATCTACGCTATCGCCAACTTTTAAATCTGGATTGTAGCGGAATTCATTTGCTGCTACGACACCCTCTGATTTGTAACCAATGTTAATGATCACTTCTTTTTTGTTGATCATCACTACAGTACCCTGGATTACTTCTTTTTCCATGATGGAAGTAAGGGTTTTTTCGTAACGATCTCCGAGCTCAGAGCGCTCTACTTGATTGTAGCCATCTAATTGGAGTGCTTCCCAATCAAAATCTGCAGTTCCCTGCGGTTCAATATTTTTTGCCATTTGGCCTGTAAATTTGTATTTCTAATACCCTGATTATCAGAAAGATGTTAAACAAAATAAAAGGCGCGCAATCAGGGTGCACGTTCAAAATGAGGTGCAAAGGTACGCATAATTACTTGACAAACAATGATTTTATGCGTTTAATTGTCTGCCAAATGCAAGGGGAAATGAGCAAAAACGGATAAATCCGGACCAAGGTCGAGGAGATATTTTTTCCAAAGCGTCGATGGATCGGTTTGTAACCATGTTTTTTCATGGATTGTTGGCAGGCAAATCCAGGCGTGTTCAGCTACCTCGGCATCTAATTGTTGAGCTCCCCAACCGGCATATCCTCTAAAAATCCTGAGTTGTTTTTGAGGTGTTTTTGCCAACTGAGCTTTTTTTAAAACTTGCTGCCATGCTCCACCAAAATAGAGTTGTTCATTGATTTGAAGTGCGCCATCAATATTTGAAAAACGATGCAAATAAAAGAGTTGATCGCTTCCAACTGGCCCGCCGCTATAAATGGGTAGTTCAAGATTACTCAGATGCGTTAAGTCGTTGAGGTGTAATTCCGTGGGGTGATTTAAGACCAATCCAAAACTTTCTTCCTCGTTGTGTTCAATAAGTAATATTACGGCACGAACAAAATGTTCTTGATCCAAAAATGGATCGGCCAATAGTAGGCAGCCTGGATGCGGGCTTGTATTCGTTTTAAAAATATGCTGCTCTTTATACTTCATCTTGACTAAACAAATAAACGAATTATTTAATGCCAAAGCAATAGGCAATGTTTAATTTTGTATTGATGATCTTTGCTGCTATAGATATTGGAACCAATGCGATGCGCCTTTCAATTGTGCAACATGAGTGCAAAGATTTTGTCGATACTTTTCATAAAGTTGCCTACTATCGGGTTCCGCTTCGTTTGGGTGCGGATGTATTCGAATCAGGGAAACTTGGAAAAAATAAAACTACTCAGCTCACAGATGCAATCAAAGCTTTTTTGCTTTTAACTCAGGTACACGGTGCACAACATTTAAGAGCTGTAGCGACCTCTGCATTGAGAGAGGCTAAAAATGCAAAAAAAATCACTTCACAAATTGCAGTGCAAACAGGTCTTGAAATTGAAATCATAGCCGGAGACGAAGAGGCAAGGCTTATTTTTTCTGCTTTTCACCTTTCAGGATTACTACAAAAATCAAAGTATGTACTCATTGACGTTGGCGGGGGTAGTACAGAAATTAGTGTTTTTGAAAATGGGAGTAAAATTGCTTCCCGGTCCTTTGAACTTGGCACAATTCGTTTATTAAAGGGAAAGGTGCCTGAAGAAATTTGGGGCCAATTCAGTACGTGGCTAACAAATAACACCTCTCCAACTGAGCAATACTTGGTCATGGGTACAGGAGGAAATATCAATAGGGCCATGAAGATAATTGGTGCCAATACCAAGCAAGAAATAACTTTGAAGGACTTGCTAGCACTTCAAAATGAATTGATAAGTCTGAGCCAAAGTGAGCGGATTTCAAAATTTAAACTTAAGCCTGATAGAGCAGAAGTGTTGGGGCCCGCTTTGCAAATTTACACTACGGCACTTTTGGCCTTAAAGCAACAAATCATTCAGGTTCCTAGGATTGGATTGTCGGATGGTGTGATTTATGAATTATTTTTGCAAAACAACAATACCTAACATGGCTCAAAAACCAACAATTCCAAAAGGCACCAGAGATTTCTTGCCTGCAGAGGTGGCAAAACGTAATTTTTTATTCGATATTGTCAAGCAAGTCTTTGCCCGCTATGGTTATGCGCCAATCCAAACACCTAGTTTTGAATTGTCAAGTACCCTCATGGGCAAGTATGGCGATGAAGGCGACAGACTTATTTTCCGCATCCTAAATTCTGGTGAGAAAATACGTAAAGCTGATTTGGAGGCTTTAGCAGCAGATAATTTACCTCGCTTTGCGAGCTCACTCTCGGAAAAAGCATTGCGTTATGATTTGACCGTGCCTTTCGCACGTTTTGTGGTGCAACATCAAAATGACCTAACTTTTCCTTTTAAACGCTATCAAATTCAGCCGGTCTGGAGAGCAGATCGACCTCAGCACGGTCGCTATCAAGAGTTTACCCAATGTGATGTCGATGTGGTTGGTTCTGAGTCCTTGCTTTATGAGGTAGAAATGATTCAAATTTTTGATGAAGTTTTGAGTAATCTTGGTTTGCCGGGCTTCAGCATTTGTATCAACAACAGAAAGATATTGAGCGGTATTGCCGAGCTCATTGGTGAGGCTGATCGTATTGTTGATTTAACTGTTGCTCTTGACAAGCTAGATAAAATAGGACAACAGGGTGTAATTGATGAATTACTTCAGAAGGGTTTTACTCCAAAATCAATTGAGAAAATCACACCACTCTTTGCGTTGCAAGGCAATAATGAGCAAAAGATGGAGTTGCTTGGAGAATATTTGGCTCAAAGTGAAATTGGGCAAAAGGGACTCGATGAATTAAAAGTGGTCCTTGATGATATAGCTGCACTGGGGCTTCAAAAAGGCGAGCTCATTTTTGACCTCACACTAGCTCGGGGTTTGAATTATTATACTGGTGCTATATTTGAAGTCAAAGCACATGGGGTGAAGATGGGTAGTATTTGTGGCGGAGGCCGCTATGACGACCTCACTGCATTGTTCGGCTTAAAAGATTTATCGGGTATAGGTATATCTTTTGGCGCAGATCGCATTTATGATGTTATGTCTGAGCTAGATTTGTTCCCGAAGTCTTTGAATCAAACCTTGAGTGTTTTATTTGTCAACTTTGGAGAAAGTGAAGCAAAACACGCTTTAAAACTGCTCCGTGAGGTGCGCAATATTGGCCTCGCTGCAGAACTTTATCCGCAAGCAAGTAAATTGCAAAAACAACTCAAATATGCCAATGATCGCCAGGTTCCATATGTGGTTATGATAGGCCAGCAAGAGGCTAAAGACGGAATGCTCAGTTTAAAAAATATGGAAACTGGTCAGCAAGAACAGCTCACCGAAGCAGAGTTTCTTACCAAATGCGAGCAACTTTTTTAGTATCGTTGCGCATTTGTCGCCCTTGTTCTATTTGAAATGCCTCAAAAAATTCAGGGCAGTTCTTCAAGGGGCCATTTACGCGATACATACCTGGAGAATGTGGGTCTGTGGCCAAGCGCTTCTTCATCTCGGCTTCAGTGTATTTAATCTTCCAAAGTTGTGCATACGCAATAAAGAAGCGTTGGGCAGGGGTGAATCCTTCTACCAAGGCCCCTGATTTAAATTCTTCGGTGCGTGTATAAGCATAGTAGGCCATGGTGAGCCCACCGAGATCTGCAATATTTTCTCCCATTGTGAGATCTGGATTTACACAGTGGTCTTCAATGGGGCAAAAGCTTGAAAAGGTAGCGCCCAAAATTTTTGTTTTTTCTTCAAACAAGAGGCGGTCTTCCTCTGTCCACCAATTATTGAAAGATCCGTCTGCTGCAAATTTACTTCCCATGTCATCAAAGCCATGAGTGAATTCATGTCCAATCACCATTCCGATCCGACCATAATTCACTGCATCTTCAAAGTGCTCATCAAAAAATGGTGCTTGCATGATTCCTGCCGGAAAAGCAATTTCATTTAAAAGTGGGTGATAATAGGCATTGACCATATGTGCCGGCATGCCCCATTTTTGTTTGTCAACAGCTTGGTCAAATTTGGCTAAGTTCTTTTCAGTGCTGTATCTATTGATCGCTTGGTAATTCCAGAAATAACGATCTGCACGCAGGTGTAGTGAGCTGAAATCTTCCCATTTTTCTGGGAAGCCTAATTTGCGTCCAATGGCATCAAGTTTGTTGACGGCTTCCTTTTTAGTTAAGTCGGACATCCATTCCAAGCCATTAATGCGTTCACGGTATACGATCAGTAGATTGTCTACCATGGTATTTACCTTGTTTTGGGCAGCTTCTGAAAAATGTTCTTCAACAAATGCTTTGCCGAGCAACTCACCGATAGGCAAATCAGTAATCTCGTCGATACATCTTTTTTCTATGTCAGCTTGTTCTTTTTTACCTGAAAGCACTTGGCCATAAAATGAAAAATTGAGGATGTCTAGTTCCGTATTTAAATGACCTGCATAATGATTGATTACCGCCCAAGTCAAATAAGCTTTGATCTGATCAAGACTAGAGTTATTTAGTACTTCTGCCAAATTAGTCATGTATGCGGGGTTGCTCACCACGAGTGTGTCTGGAGTTTTAGAACCAAGGATTTGAAAATAAGGTTTGAGGTTGAACTGAGGTAATAGATAGCGTATGACTACACTTAGTTCTTGAGGGTTGTAAGTTTTTTCAGGCTGTCTTTGTTCTGCCGGTCTATACATGGCTGTCGCAAGAGCCTGCTCAAAGTTGATAATGTCTGCTGTCATCTGTGCGGCGTTCTCAAACTGGCAAATCTCCAGCGCTTTTAAAACAAAGTCATGATAAGCTTCTCGGATGGCTGATTTGTTTTCTTCTTTATAATAGTCTCTGTTAGGAAGGCCCAAACTTGCTTGGCCAATGTATGCTACATTTCGATTGACATTTTTAAGGTCTTGCCCAATACCATAGGAAAACAATGCTGAAATGCCGTCCTTGTGTAAGCTTGCAATAATCGGTTCAAGATTTGATTTATCAGAGAGCATATTGATTTTATTCAAATCCTCTGAAAGTGGCGCAATACCCAGTTCATCACGATGTTGCATATTGGTAAACGACTGATAATAAGCCCCCAAAATCTGGAGTTGGGTGCCAGGTTCAGGGTTCATCGCTACGGCTTTGTTGAGAATTTGCTTGAGCTTTTCGTTATTGGAGGCCTCTAACTCATTGAAACTTCCCCATCTAGATTCACTAGCTGGAATATCCGTTTTGGCTATCCAAGAGCCATTGGCAAATAAAAAGAAGTCATCTGCAGGGCTGATTGTTCTATCGAGAGCAGTTTGGTCTATGCTTTGTTGGAGGCTTGAATTGGATGAGGGGTCGTTTTGTTGAGCGTGTTTACAACTCGATAAAAATATGCTCGATGTGGTCAATAAGAAAAGAAAATTTTTCATGCTATTTAAATTGTTTTTGTCTGATCATGTGTATGTGGGGGATACCGTCTTCGAGGTAAATTTCTCCAACCGCTACAAAGTTGTGTTTTTTATAGAACTCTTGCAAATGGGCTTGTGCAGAGAGTACAATGGATTGTGGACCAAAATTTTTATTCATTTGCTCAATACAAAATTTCATAAGTTCAATTCCAATGTCTTTTTTGCGCTGCTCTTTGGCAACAATGACTCGGCCTATTGAAATTTCTTTGTATGCTTGGCCGGCTGGAATGATTCTTGCACACCCAATTAATGTATTGAACTCATAAACCAAAACATGGTGAGCAATTTGATCAAGATTATCTAAATCTTGGTATACACAATTTTGTTCTACCACAAAAACTTCACTGCGTAATCTCAGGTAGTCGTATAATTGATGCGTGGTGAGTTCATCAAAGGCTAAGAATTGAAAACTGAGAGTCATCTTTACTTAATAAATTTGGTGCAAGAATTTAGATTCTGAAAGTTGACCGGGCGAAACCATGGGTTCGTCGTATGGAATTTGAGTACCGTAGCGTTGTTGCATGATTCTTCTCACTTGAGGACTTTCCAAATTAAAATCGCGTAGAGCCTTTGTATGGCACAATTCAATACCTACACTTTTGTATGCCTTATAAACGAGTTCAGAACAATACATTTCTTTGTCTGACCAGTTAAAGCCGAGGTCGTAGTGTTTGTCAATTTGGGCCTCAAGATATGCTCGCATTGTAAGAAGTTGTTCTGCAGACAAGGTAAGATTCTCAAGTCGGTAAACCGCGTATTTTTGTTCTTTACCACTTTCTATCCAAGATTCAATAGGACGAACACCAACCGGTTCAATGGCTTCAAATACGTAAGCTTTGCCTTGCAGATGAATGATAATGCCACAATGTGAATAATAAGAATTAGTTGCCAATTGAACAGCAGTACTTTGGGCTGAGGCGCTATGTTGAAATATGATATCACCATCTTGGTAAGACCCTAAATTGCTAGATAGGATTTGTCCGTTACAAACAAATGAAAAAAGGATAATAATTGTAATGCTGAACACGCGCATTGGAATCGTTTGGATTTAAAATTACTAATAAGCACCAAAGTACCTTCTTAAAAACCATTCTAAAAAGAGTAGGGAAAGTATCATTAACAATAACCACTGGTAGTCTATCAAGGGGTCAAAGTGGTGAGACTCAGTCCTCAGATCGACTAAATCGTTTTTTTTGGCCAGGGTATTGATCAATTTTTGGTAGGCTTTCAATGGGAATACTTTACCTTGGTTTTGAGCAGATAATTGATAGAGGGTGCTGTGTCTGGCAGCTGATTCCAAAGATTCGAGTTCTATATCTTCCACCACAAAGGCTCCGGATTTGATGTATTTTTTATTGTTAAAACTCGTGTACACTTTCCAATAATAGCGTCCAGCCTTGAGTTTGCCCAATTGCTGTTGGTAATAACTTCCTTTGGTTGAAAAAGTGCCTTTGCGCAATTTGTTGCGTTGGTCCTTGAGCTCCCATTTTATTTCTGGGCTGTTGATGGCTTGTAAGGCTTCATTATAAAAGGAAGCACTTAAAACACAATTTTCTGATACAGCTCTTTTTTTGGGTGCTTGCACTCTTAGACCGCTGCCTTCTTTTTTAACCATGAGGTAACTTGTAATCTCATTGATGAACTGGTCAAAAGCTTCGTGACTTTGCTTTTTAAGATAGGTCAGTAGGCGCCATTTCCAAATTCCTTCCCCAATCAAATAGGCCTCGCGATTTTGTTTGTACCGATAAAAACTAAGTAAGGGTTGGTTTTTGATGATCTCACCAATGCGTTGTTGAAGAAGAGTCTCGGCGCCGGCTTTGGCATTGACATCACCAAATTTTTTGGTAAGCGGCGGCATGTTTTTTAACAAATCTAAAAATATACTATTGGCTTCATAGATAGAGAACCCTGCTGCAGCACTAGCCATTACTTCTTCGGATTGCTGCTTCAAGGAAAAGGATAATCCATGAGCAATTTTGTTGGCTATCGCTTGGTCAGTCTGCGTACCGAGAATATACCAAACGGGCAAGTTATTTTTTTCCAACACACTGAACAGTTGGTTGTTAAAATTTTGTCCTGGATCGTGCCAAATGACAAGGTCGTAACTATTTAATTTGGCCAAATCCAATTGGGTTGCGTATTGCACAACAACTTCATTGAGTTGGTTGCCAATCAAAGCCTCGTGAAGGGCTGCAACATCTGGATGGGGTGTATGGCTGTAAATTAATACTTTATTTCGGCTATCGATGATTTCAATGTAAAAAGTACGTTGGTTATTTTGTAGAGAAAATTCACCTTTTAAAGGCCCAACTTTGACCTTGTATTCGTTGATACCTGCCTTGAGTGCTTTGCAATTAAATTGCATGGTAGTTCGACTTGATTTGCCTTTGGGTACTTGCAAGGATTGACTGGCAATTTGCTTGCCATTTTCGTATAATATGACATTTGTTCTTGCACCAGAATATTGTTTTGCATCTACATCAATTTCAATAGGAAAGGTATTGTTCAAAAACGCCAACTCATTGTAGGCAACATGAGATAGAATGAGGTCTTTTTTACTCGTGGTGTCGCCAACTGCCAAGCAGTAAACCGAGGTGAGTGGTAGATTTTCTGAAGCATACATAGGATGTTGCCCAACGTTGTAGTTACCATCAGAAATCAGAACAATGGCGCCAAGGTTGGCGTTAAAAAATTGATTGGCAGCACTTTCAAATGGCAATTGCATATTTGTTTGCTTGGCATCAAAACCTTGTCGCTTGAAATTAAGATTTTGTCCAAAATGCCACGTTTTTAGTTTATATCTACCCTTAAATTTCTTTTGAATGGCCGTGTTGTAGGCTTCAATCTGAGATTCCACTTTTCGGCTTTCTGGATAGTTCATCATAGAAGATGAGTGATCAACTAAGGTGAGTAGAATGGGTTGTTCTGTTTGGAAATGAATTTGCTCCAAAAGCAAGCCTAGCAGCAAGGAAATGATCAATCCAATACTTAAAGTACGGATGCTTATCAAGCTATATTTTAAGTACTTATGTTTTTCTTTTAGCCAATTCTCATTTTTGTAAAAAAGCCAACTGATTGCAGCTGCCGATAAAAAAATGGGGAAAATCCACCAAAGCGAAAAAGAAGATAGCAAATGCATAGGCCAAAAATACATACATTTTTACGTAAATTCGTGGGCAAAACACAATCAACATGTCAAAAACCGTTTACATTATCTCAGCCGTAAGAACACCGATGGGCTCTTTTATGGGTGCTTTTTCTTCAGTATCAGCAACTACACTAGGTGCAGCAGCAATCAAAGGTGCACTGAGCAAATCCAATATTGATCCAGCATGGATAGATGAAGTATTTATGGGCAACGTGCTTCAAGCAGGAGTGGGGCAAGCACCTGCAAGGCAAGCCGCACTCGGGGCTGGCATAGGTCAGAATGTTCCTTGTACAACCATTAATAAAGTGTGCGCATCTGGAATGAAAGCCATTATGCTAGGCGCTCAGAGTATACTTTGTGGTGACAATGAGGTGGTAGCCGTAGGTGGAATGGAAAACATGTCCCAGACACCGCATTATTTCGCAGGTCGAAATGCAACTAAATTTGGAAACATTTCCATGTTGGATGGAATTACACAAGATGGCTTGTTAGATGTTTATAATAAAGTACCCATGGGCAACTGTGCAGAATTGTGTGCAGAAAAATATGACATTTCAAGAGAGCAACAAGATCAATTTGCCATTACCTCTTATCAACGTGCAGCTGCTGCTTGGGCACAGGGTCGGTTTTCAGAAGAGGTTGTTGGGGTGAGCGTTCCACAGCGAAAGGGAGATGCGATCCTTGTCAATGAAGACGAAGAATATAAGAACGTTTTTTTAGATAAAATTCCTTCTTTAAGACCTGCTTTTGATCAAAAAGGCACCATCACCGCAGCCAATGCATCTACACTCAATGATGGTGCTTCTGCGCTAATTTTAGCTTCCGAAGAAGCGGTTAAAAAATATGGCTTAAAGCCTATTGCCAAAATATTATCTTATGCCGATGCAGCCCAAGAACCTGAGTGGTTTACTACAGCACCTTCTTTGGCTATTCCCAAAGCGCTAGAAAAGGCCAATCTTCAAGTAGCGGATATTGATTTTTGGGAACTCAATCAGGCGTTTTCTGTGGTGGGTATTGCCAATTCCAAGATTCTAGGCTTAGATCCAAATAAAGTAGACGTTAATGGTGGAGCAGTTGCTTTGGGCCATCCATTGGGTAACTCAGGTTCAAGAATAATCGTCACTTTATTGCATGTGCTCAAGCAAAACAACGCCAAAAGAGGTGCGGCTGGAATTTGTAATGGTGGTGGCGGAGCCTCAGCCATGGTGATTGAGCTTGTTTAATGCGTTTCTTTTACTGCCTTTTTATTCTAACTACGGCCTATGGTCAGTATAGGCCTATTGAGCATGTAAGACCGCTCATTGGGACACAAGATGCCGGGCATACTTATCCGGGCGCAACTTTACCATTCGGCGCTATTCAACTGAGTCCCGATACCGACACCATTCCCTTTGCAGTGAATGGAAGGTACCAGCCGGATGTTTATAGGTATTGTGCAGGTTATCAATACAATGATTCTTCTATAGTCGGTTTTTCGCACACCCATTTTTCAGGGACGGGTCATTCAGATTTAGGGGATATTTTGATCATGCCAAATACGGGGCCAATCCAATGGAACCCAGGAACCTCAGCTGAGCCACAAAAGGGCTATAGATCTAAATATTCACATCAAGAAATAGCAAATCCAGGCTATTATGGAGTTTATTTAGATGAACCCAAAGTATTTGCGGAGCTGACAACCACCACGCGTGTTGGGGTGCATAAATACCGTTTTGATGCACAAGAACAAACTCATTTAATTCTAGATTTAACGCATGGTATTTATAATTACGAGGGTAAAAATGTTTGGTGTTTTTTACGTGTAGAGAATGATACCTTGATCACTGGATACAAGCAAACCAACGGTTGGGGGAGGACACGAACCGTTTATTTTGCGATTGCCACTTCCCAACCAATTTCTACTTACCATATCAAAGATATCCGGCCAAGTTCTTATAAAGGATTTTGGCGAAAGTTTGATACAGAAAATAATTTTGCCGAAGGGGCGGGTCAAGGCATCAAGGCCGCGCTTTTTTTTGGCGCAGCAAATACCCTTGAGTTGAGGGTTGCTATTTCTGGAGTGTCCATAGAAGGAGCTTTACTTAATTTGAAAACCGAGGCGCCGATCTCTGATTTTACTGCCTACCAAAGTCTTGCACAAGTACAATGGGAAAAAGCATTTTCTATTGTTGAGAATGCTGAATTTTTGTCGCTTGAAGATGCTGTCAATTTTTACACTTCTTGGTATCATACCTTAATTGGTTCGACCATATACATGGATGTCGACGGAAAATACAGAGGGCTTGATCAACGCATCCATCAGGCAGATGGATTTACAAACTACACCACTTTTTCTTTATGGGATACTTACAGGGCTGAACATCCATTTTTGAATTTATTTTATCCTGAGCAAAATGCGAGTATGATTGAATCGATGCTCCAACATTACAATCAAAGTGTACATCACATGCTTCCGATTTGGTCGCATTATGCCAACGAAAATTGGTGCATGATTGGCTATCATGCGGTATCTGTATTGGCAGATGCAGTAATTAAAAACAACCCCTATCTAAAGCATACTAAACGTTATTTAGAAGCGGCTCATAGCACCGCTAATCAACGATTTTATGAAGGACTTGGTGCTTATTTGGATGATGGCTTTGTTGCGGAAGACGTGAGTGGTAGCTCGGTATCAAAAACATTAGAATACGCCTATGATGATTGGTGTATAGCTCAAATGGCAAAAAAAATGAATAATGACTCCTTGGCTTCCTACTATTTAAAGCGTTCAAATAACTTTAAAAATGTCTATGATGCGGGATCAGGATTCATGCGGCCCAGGATGTCGAGTGGTTCATTCAAAGATTCTTTTGATCCGCTTTCTACCCATGATCAAGGTTTCATCGAAGGCAATGCATGGAATTATAGTTTTTATGCGCCACATGCACCCTATGAACTGATCAAATTAATGGGTGGTGATCAAAAATTCATAACTCATCTAGATTCTTTATTTACGATGGATTTGCCCGACGCATATTTTGCCCAAACTGAAGATATCATGCGCGAGGGCATTATTGGCAACTATGTACATGGAAACGAACCTTCGCATCACATCCCGTACTTTTATAATTTTACTTCACAACCTTGGAAAACACAAGAGAAAACCCGCTTGATACTAAAAGATCAATATGGTGAGACTTCCACAGGTATGGGAGGTAATGATGATTGTGGTCAGATGAGTGCTTGGTATATATTTTCAGCCTTGGGATTTTATCCATTTGCTCCGGGGGCCACTTATTACTGTCTTACTTCGCCCTTGGTAAAAAAGGCAACCTTGCAACTAGATAACGGTAAAACACTGCAAATTAGTGCGCCGGAAAATTCTTCAAAAAATATTTACATTCAAAGAGTTTTCTTCAACACAAAGAGATTAACAAGTCCTTTTATTGAACATGAGCAATTGCTAATGGGTGGATCTTTGGTTTTTGAAATGGGTCCTAGGCCTAATAAAAATGCATTTCAAAACAAGTAAACTTTTTTTGGCCAAGTGTGTTAGATAGGCATGTATCAGCTCAAACGAACACAATTCATTCCGGCAAGTATAGAAGTCTGCTGGGACTATTTTTCTTCTCCTCATAACTTAAAGGAAATAACTCCGCCATCTATGGGTTTTGTGGTTCGTTCAGAAGTGCCACAAAAAATGTATGAAGGCCTCATGATATCATACACCGTAAAACCTCTTCTAGGTATTTTGCTCAATTGGGTGACTGAAATCAAAACAGTCAAGCAACTAGAATTCTTTGTCGATGAGCAGCGCATCGGTCCCTATAAAATATGGCATCACGAGCATCATTTCAAACAGGTTGATGGTGGGGTAGAGATGACAGATATTGTCACTTATGTTTTGCCCTTTGGATTTTTGGGCCGCTGCTTGCATCCATGGCTAGTTAGACCAAAACTTGAGCATATTTTTTCCTATCGGTTCAAAAAGGTGGAGGAAATATTCAAAAATTAAAATCCTATAAAGATTTATTGTTGTAATTTGAAGCTATGAAAGAAGCTATCCTCGAGGTAAAAGGTCTGCAAAAAACATTTGGCAGTTTTGAGGCAGTAAAAGATGTGAATTTTACAGTTTATAAAGGTGATGTTTTTGGTTTTTTAGGTCCCAATGGCGCTGGGAAAAGTACAACGATGCGTTGTATGCTTTCTTTGATAAGGCCTACGGCAGGCCGCATCAGCTTATTTGGTAAAGATTTAAAAAACCACCGAACGGCTATTCTTTCTCGCGTAGGTAGTATTGTTGAAAAACCAGATTTTTATAAGTACTTATCAGCTTTAAAAAATCTTGAAATTTTTGCCCGGGTATCAGGTGCCAATGTGACTCAAAAAGAAATTCTCTCGACCTTAGATTTTGTTGGGTTGACTGGCAGAGAAAAGGACAAGGTGAGTGGTTTTTCACATGGCATGCGTCAGCGTTTGGGAATTGCACAAACCTTATTGCATCAGCCAGATTTGATTGTCCTTGACGAACCCACAACCGGCCTTGATCCACAGGGGATCATTGAAGTACGTGATTTAATTCTGCGTCTCAAAAACGAGCAGCACAAGACCGTAATCCTGTCATCACATCAACTTGCTGAGATTGAACTTGTGGCAAACCGTATGGTAATTATCAATCATGGAAAAACAATCATAGAGGGAACGGTAGCTGAGCTGATGAATGCTCAACAAACCTTACTTTTTGTGGAGCTTTGTGAGCCTGAGGCACAAAATGCAGTCATTTATATACAAGAGAATTGGCCTGATTTAATTTGTGAGATTACCTCGCCTAAAACCTTTCAGTTGCAAATTGAAAAGCAGCAGATTGCCCAATTGAATCGCAAACTCATAGACGCCGGTTATGCAGTCGTAGGATTAGAGTCCAAACGCAAATTAGAAGATTTTTTCATTCAAATGACTCGATGACAATGCTTTTGAAAAACACCCGTAATGAATTTATAAAAATCCTAGCCAAGCCTCGGAGTTATATTGGTTTAGCCGCACTCACTCTGTTGATTGTGATTATTCTCTTTGCTATGAAGGCCGATGGAAAAATGTATATTTCATTTGTCACGGCTTCTTTTGAACAAACCCTATCTTTCAATGGAAATGTTTTGAATGGTAATTTAATTGCTTTTATCATTCTTCAGATGCTGATTGTACATATTCCCTTACTTGTAGCGCTTGTAACCGGAGATTTGCTTTCAGGAGAGGCCGCCATGGGCACTTTGCGCATGTTACTTACCAAACCAATTAGTCGCAATCAGGTTGTATTTTCCAAATTGATTGCAGCTGCGGTCTACACCCTAATTTTGGTGCTCTGGATGGGCTTTTTAGCCCTTTTTGTTGGCCGTTGGATTTTTGGCACCGGTGATTTGATTGTACTCAATTCTGACGGTTTAGTCATATTGAACTATACAGATGTATTGTGGCGCTATGGTTTGGCATTTTTGGTGGCCTACCTTGCTTTAATGACGGTTTCTACTTTGTCTTTGGCCTTTTCTGCTTTTGCAGATAACTCCATTGGTCCTATTGTTTCTACCATGGCTGTGATTATTCTTTTTACCATTATAGGAACTTTAGATGTGAGTGTTTTTGATTTGATCAAGCCATGGCTTTTCACAACCCATATGGCGTCTTGGCGTTCATACTTTAATGACCCTGTGCCGTGGTCAGCTATTTATAATTCTATTTATATACTCCTAGCGCACAATGTCATCTTTGTGTTGATTGCTTTAGTTAAATTTCGAAAAAAGGATATTACCTCATGAAGTTACTTTTATTATTTAGTCTATTGATTTATGGTCAATTGATCTACGCCCAAGATGCCGATGCGCTGGTTGCCGCCGTGAGTAGTAAACTTGCCTTAGTCAAAGATTACACTGCCGATATGCATATCAAGGCACAAGTCCCATTGATAAAAATTGATGAAGTCGATGCCAAAGTTTATTTTAAAAAGCCAAATCAAATTAAAATAGAATCTAAGGCAATAGCTATTTTGCCCAAGCAAGGAATGGGCGAATTGAATCAATTTTTAGCCAATGACAAAGCCTACACAACAGCATTGAATGGTACTAAAATGCTTGGAGATGTTAAAACTTCTGTGGTTTCACTCATGCCCAATTCAGAGAATGCTGATATCATTTTGGTAAAGCTCTGGATTGATGCCCAAAAAGAGTTGATTCTCAAATCCCAAATTACAAGTAAAACCAACGGAACCCTAGACGTGTTGTACTATTATGGCAGCCATGCTAAATATGGCCTTCCCTACAAAATGGTCTTTACTATTGATGTGAAGAAATTCAAACTACCCAAAAGTGTTGCCGCAGATCTACATCAAAGCAAAAAGACTAACACTGCCTCAAATAACAACCAAACTGGCACTATTGTTATTTCTATGCGCAACTATGTTGTCAATCAAGGTGCGGGTAGCAAGCACTTTAACTGATCGGTGCGTCAGTAAATCACCTCTATGAGGGTAGTGTCAAAAGCATTGGTAAGGACTGATTTTAGTCCGTTATTTGAGGTGTTCATTTCCCAGTAGTACAACGAATAGTTGGTATTGCCATTGTTAATGCAGTAGAAGGTGGTGTCCAAGGGCCCGTAAAAATTTTGAGTAGAACTTGGACAACAGCTCAAACATGCCGCTAGGCCTTCTTGTTTGATATATCTAAAATGATCCGAAGGCAAAGGGTTGATGTTCTTGAAATGAATTTTTGCCCATGACATTGCTTTGGTTCCGAGATTGCAAAGATTGTCTTGGGAAATGCTCAATTGCGAATAATATAAATCTTTCTCTATGCTAAAGTAGTTTGGCTTCTCTACTTTAATAATGTAGCGTTCCATTTTTTCCCTCGTTACATTGAATTGATAGCTACCGTTGGCATCAAGGATTAAACTCTTGACAAATTGCTCGTCAGAGGTCCCGATCGGCACTTTATATAATGTCACTACGGCACCCTCTAGGCTCGTTTGAAAGGTTTCATCTGTCACCACACCCTTGATAACAAATTCTCCAGTTCCTTTATGACAGGCTACTGTAATGAGCATCATCCCAAGAAAATAAATCAAGCGTTCCATTTGTCGATCAAGTTTTGCTTTTCCTTTGGAACAAAAAGATAATCTCCACCATAGTGCCTGGTGTTTTCTACCAAGCATTGGCCATCTTGAATTCCACAGCGCAGGTAGTCAATTTGTTCAAAAAGTGAAAAAATTGATTTTTCATTTTTAGGGTCAACTTCAAGTTGGACAATAGGTCTCTTTGAATTTAATACACCTTGTAGCAATGAAAAAACTGCCCATTCATGCCCTTCAATATCACACTTAATGTAATCAATGCGCTCAAAAGTTTGAAAGAAATCAGCGGTGTTTACCATTTGTACTTCTTGGGTCTTTTCTTTGGTTTGAGCTTCGTCAGGCCGCATGACATGCGGCAAACCTGTGCGCAACATGCCATTGGTTTGAGGCAATACCATGGTAATTGTACCGGCCTTTTCGCCCAAAGCTACATTGTGCAATTCTACGTTGTTTTTTTTACCAATAAATTTCGATAGTATGGAGTGGAATTGCGGTAGGGGTTCAATTGCTACAACTTTTCCATTGTTGGCCAATCTCGAAAAGTTTTTGGCAAAATAACCCAAGTTGGCTCCTATATCAATGACAATGAAATTTGGCTCGATGATTCTTTTGACAAAATAGTGGTATTTAAAGGCCTCCTTACTTTTAAGCAAATGGAGGTCAAAGAGTATATAAAATAACCTGTGTAGCGTTGACAGATACGACTTTTGAGGTAAAATGAGGTAGAGAAATTTCTTCATTGACAATGGTTCCTCTCAAAAGTACAATTATTTCTATTTTTATCGAATGAAAATCATTGTAATCCTTGCTTTTTGCTTGTGTTTAAACCCAAAGTATTATGCACAATTGCAGCTAGATCAAATTATGAAAGGTCCTGGCTTTGTTGGGGCTTTGCCCGAAGCACCAGAGTGGTCTTTAGATGGCATGCAAATTTATTATTGGAAAAAGTTTCCAGATTCTTTGCAACAAACCTATTACAGCTATGATCTTGCTGAGCAAAAAACAACCATTTTAACCAAACATGAATGGCAAAATCGCTGGGCATGGGTGCCTGATGCTGGAACGCTAAATTACATGCGAATTCAAGACCAAGCCTTGGAAATCAAGGATCCTAAAACCTTATCAATTAAAACTTTTCCATTATTTACTAATGCAATTTGGAATTTGCAAGTGCAAAACAAAGCGCAAACCGTTGTTTTTCAACAGGGAAAAAGTTTGTTTGTATTTGACTTTCAACAAGGGGGAGCAAAAAAATTAGTTTGTTACCAAACCCCACCTGCTTTAAAACCTTCTTTAGATGGCTTATCTGAGACAGAGCTAGAATTTTTTGAAAGTGTTCGCAAGCAAGAACTACAGAGTACTAGATTTGATATGCCCACCTGTCAATATATTTCATTTGACCCAGTAGGCGCTTTGCAGATAGACCCTACATCCCGTTTTGTCTTGCTAAAGCAGGAGCAGCGGCCCGAGGAAAAAGCGACTGAAGTCCCGCATTTTATTTCGGCCGATGCCCATCTCTACAATGAAAAGGCGCGTTCCAAAGTGTTGAATGAAGAACCTTCTCAGCGTCTATTTTTACATGATTTACGTTCTGATACATTGGTGCAGATCGATTTTTCAGGACTCTCCCAAATGGGCTTCGAGGAGCGCGAGCTGATTATACACCCCGCTATTTTTGCCAAGACTCAACCTCTGGCATTATTGGATATCCGCAGTGCCGACAACAAAGACCGTTGGATTGTTTGCCTAGAACTTCAAACTGGTCAAATTAAGCAATTGGAACATCAACACGACAGCGCCTGGATAGGTGGGCCTGGGATTTCTTCTTGGAACTTTCAAACGGGCACACTCGGTTGGTTGACAGACGCCCAAACCATTTATTTTCAATCGGAAGAATCTGGTTATTCACATCTGTATACCTTTGATATACAAACTAATATTAAGACAGCACTTACCAGCGGTAACTTTGAAGTACATCAAGTGCTTTTAGCTCAGGATAGCACTTCATTTTATTTGACTACTAATTTATATCATCCCGGGACACGTAGTTTTCATAAGTTGGATCTAAAGACGCTTGCTCTTACGCCAATCCTCTCAGAATTAGGTGCCTACGAAGTACAACTTTCACCCGATGAAAAGCAGCTGACTTACCGGTTTAGCACAAGTACCCGACCATGGGAAATTTATACTTGTTCTATGAAAAAACCTAAGGATGAATTGCGCATTACCAAATCAACTACTGAGGTATTTCGGACTTTTCCTTGGCAAGAACCAGAAGTACTCAAGTTCGAAGCAACAGATGGCGTTGATGTATACGCGCGTTTGTACAAACCAGAACAACAAAACAAAAATGGTGCGGCAGTTTTATTTGTGCATGGTGCAGGATATTTACAAAATGCCCACCATTATTGGAGTCATTACCAAAGAGAATTCATGTTTCACCAAATGCTGGTACAAAAAGGTTACACTGTGCTAGATGTAGATTACCGCGCAAGTGAAGGTTATGGCCGCGATTACAGAACGGCAATATATCGTCACATGGGTGGTCGCGACCTTCAAGACTTTGTAGATGCCAAACAATTTTTGGTTTCGAATTTCGGCATAGATTCAAATAGAGTAGGCATTTATGGAGGTTCCTATGGTGGTTTTATAACCCTCATGGGGCTATTCACGGAGCCTGGTACATTTGCTTGCGGAGCAGCCTTGCGTTCGGTCACTGATTGGGCGCATTACAACCATGAGTATACTTCAAATATTTTGAATACCCCACAAAAAGATCCAGAAGCATATAGGCAAAGTTCGCCAATATATTTTGCTGAAGGTTTGCAAGATCCCTTACTCATTTTGCATGGCATGATCGACGACAATGTCCAGTTTCAGGATGTCGTAAGGCTCAATCAGCGCCTCATTGAACTGGGTAAAAAAGATTGGTGGATGGCCTTGTATCCTGTAGAGAGACATGGTTTCGAATACAATTCTTCCTGGATTGACGAATATCGCCGCATTTATGAATTATTTGAAACCTATTTAAAATAAGACTATGGAATTTCGAATTGAAAGGGTCATACAAAAAGAAAAAATGCTCTTGAATCTTGAGGTCTTACAAGAACTTTATCCAAGTCTAACTTTAGACCAATACAGCCGAGAACTGGACCTAATGCTTTCTAATAACTATTCACAACTTGCCATTCATACGCAAGAAGAATGTATAGCGGTCTGCGGAGTTTGGATAGGAAATAAATTATGGATTGGGAAATATTTGGAACTCGACAATATTGTTGTCAAGTCTGCATACCGCAGTAGGGGTGTTGGTGAGTTGATTTTTCAAACAATTGAACAGATCGCCTTAAAAGAAAATTGCAATATGCTTGCCTTGGACTCTTACACTTCGAATTTCAAGGCACATAAATTCTTTTACAATCAAGGGTTTTCACCCAAAGGATTTCATTTCATCAAGCTATTAAACGAAAAAGCAGTGCGCTAGGCACTGCTTTTTGTATTAGTGTCCTTTAGCGGCCAAGAAACGTTCCGCGTCAAGGGCTGCCATACAACCTGTGCCTGCAGCAGTAATGGCTTGACGATAGGTTTTATCAGCAGCATCGCCTGCGACAAAAACACCCGCCACATTTGTTTTGCTTGTTCCTGGTTGAGCGTATTGAATATAACCCGTTTCGTCTAAACTGATATAATCTTTAAAAATCGCCGTATTGGGTTGATGCCCGATAGCCACAAAGAAACCAGTACAGGCAATTTCACTTTCTTCATTTGTCTGGTGATTAATCACCCGGACCCCTGTGACGAGTTGTCCATCACCAAGTACCTCTTTGGTTTCGGTGTTGAATAGTATGTCTATATTGGCCGTGTTTTTTACACGATCTGCCATAATTTTTGAAGCTCTGAATTCATCACGACGCACCAACATGGTTACTTTAGTACAAAGTTTAGAAAGGTAATGGGCTTCTTCACAGGCAGAGTCACCGGCTCCAACAATGACCACTTCTTGATTTCTGTAGAAAAAACCATCGCATACTGCGCAAGCTGAAACGCCTCCACCCAGTTTCAAGTAATGCTGTTCACTCTCTAAACCCAGATATTTTGCTGAAGCTCCTGTTGAAATAATTACCGTATCGGCATGAATTTCATGTCCATCTTCAGTCCAGCACTTGTGTAGCGGACCTGAAAAATCTACTTTAGTGATAAAACCACTTCTGATATCGGTTTCAAAGCGTTTTGCTTGTGCCTCGAGTTGAAGCATCATTTCAGGTCCAGTGACTCCATCGGGATAGCCAGGAAAGTTTTCTACTTCGTTGGTGGTGGTGAGCTGACCCCCTGGTTGCATGCCTTGATACATGACAGGTTTCATATCTGCACGCGCTGCATAAATAGCAGCGGTATATCCAGCCGGCCCTGAGCCAATTATTAAACAAGAAATACGTTCTATTTGATTCATCAGTAATTTTTTTACAAAATTAATGCAATGTACCTAACAAGTGTGCAACCAAGTGTACATTGTTTTAAACGTTTTCTTCACAGTGTAACTTTTCAACAAGTTGTTCGTTGGCCTTAAAAATAAATGTATTTTCGTTGGATAAATTTTAAGATAATGACAAAACAAATTTTACTCTCCTCATTCATAGGTCTTTCTATTTTTACTTATGCCCAGAAATCGGCTGTAGAAACGCCTGGAAACCTAAATTGGTATCTCAAAGATCCAAAAGCAGATGGGGTTTACGGAACAGGCGCTACCAAAGCCTATGAAATGCTCAATGCAGCTGGTAAAAAATCAACAACGGTCATCGTTGCAGTTATAGACTCCGGTGTCGAAACAGATCATCCAGATCTCAAAGATGTCATTTGGGTCAATGAGGATGAAATTCCAAATAATGGCATTGATGATGATCACAACGGCTACATTGATGATGTCAATGGTTGGTCTTTTCTTGGTGGCCCAACTGAAGATATCAATCAAGAAGCTTTGGAATTGGCGCGTATGTACAGATTAGAATCTGCTTATTTTGAAGGTAAAAAAGCCGAGAATATACCAAGCAATGAATTGGCTCGCTTTGCTACCTACGAAAAAATTAAGTTGGCTTTTGAAAAAGAATTGGAAGAAAAGCAAATGAATTTGGTCAACATTCAAATGATTTCTGAATATATCAAACGCGTAGAAGCACAGTCTGGAGCAACATTTTCCAAAGAAACCAACGAGGCCTACACACCTGCCAATGATTTAGACAAACGCATTCAAAATCGCATGAAAACCATCCTAGCAATGCTTCCGGCAGAAGAACTCAATCATGAAATTGAAGGTGCGCTCAAATCAATAGAAGGCGCTATTGCCATGTCAACGCAAGATGCTGACTCCATCCGACAAGCTATTGTTGGTGATGATCCAAATGATCTCAACAATAAAATTTATGGTTGTAACCGTTATGAGGGCCCAGATGCTTTTCATGGCACCCACGTAGCTGGGATCATTGCCGCAACAAGAGGCAATGGAATTGGAATTGATGGTGTGGCAGATAACGTAAAAATCATGGTTCTGAGGGCTGTCCCGGACGGTGATGAACGAGACAAAGACGTAGCCAATGCCATTATTTACGCCGTCGATAACGGCGCAAAGGTGATCAATATGTCTTTTGGTAAATACTGGACGCCACATAAATTCTATGTAGATTCGGCTATTCTCTATGCCTTGAGCAAAGATGTATTGTTGGTGCACGCAGCTGGTAATGACGCTAAGAATAAAGATATAGAAGACTCATACCCAACTAGACGTTTAGATAACCAAACGATTGCACCAAACTGGATTGAAGTGGGTGCGAGTAGCGCTGCTACGAATGGCAAGAAATTACTAGCTGAGTTTTCAAATTATGGAGCAACAACTGTTGATTTCTTTGCTCCAGGTGTAGATATTTATTCTACAGTTCCCGATTACAATTATGGAAATGCAAGTGGTACCTCTATGGCTTGCCCTGCAACAGCAGGGGTGGCAGCTTTAATTCGCAGCTATTTTCCAGAATTGAGTGCTGCTCAAGTTAGAGAGGTACTCATGGGTACAACCTCAAGCTACAAGAAAAGTGTTGTGGGTCCCGATGGAGAAAAACACAAAATGAAAGAAGTTTGTATTTCTGGAGGTTTTGTTAATGCAGCAAATGCAGTTGCCTACTTGTTGGAAAAAAAATAGTCTTTAAGTCTTTCAGATTTTGCTTAGCCACATGAAGATCATGTGGCTTTCTTTTTAATTTTGTATAAAATGCAGCTATGATTTCTAACCCTTGGGTGCTTACGGTTTTTGTGGTCATTATTTTGGGCATGCTTCTGATAGATTTAGGGTTGGTCAATAAGCGATCTCATGAAATTTCAAATAAAGAGGCCCTGCGTTGGACGCTGCTTTGGATTGGGCTCTCCATGGGCTTTAGCATATTGGTGTGGTGGCAAATGGGCTTTTCAAAATTTGCTGAATACCAGTCAGCCTATTGGATAGAGGAAGCCCTGTCCGTAGACAATATGTTTGTTTTTATCCTGGTATTTAAGTATTTCAAACTCGAAGGCTTGCGGCAACATCGGGTGCTTTTTTGGGGGATTCTAGGTGCCTTGCTTTTTAGGGCTATTTTTATTTTTTCTGGGATAGGCTTGATCAAGCTGACTTATTTACCAGTCTTTGAATTATTTGGATACCACTTTGATCTAGAGCACGGTGCAGATCATATAAGCGGCCACTTTTTTCGTCCGAATTTGATTTTAACCGTTTTCGGCGCATTTCTTTTATTTACGGGAATAAAATCAGCTTTTGAAAATAATGAAGAGATAGAAAAAGATTTCAACTCAAGCCTCGGCGCTCGAATGCTTAGAAAAGTATTGCCAGTTACAAAAAATTACCATGGCGATCTTTTTTTTATACGAAGAGGGGCAAAGAGTTATGCAACCAAGCTTTTTTTGGTGTTAATCGTCATTGAAACTTCGGATTTGATTTTTGCTATTGATTCAATTCCTGCAATTTTTGCCATTGCGCCTAATGATCCATTAATACTCTACACATCAAATATTTTCGCTATTCTTGGACTCAGATCGATGTATTTTTTGTTGGCCAACTCAATTGATAAATTTTCAAAGCTGCACTACGGTTTGGCATTTATTCTGAGTTTTATTGGGCTCAAAATGATCGTTGCACCTTTTGTACATATCGATGCCATAGTTTCATTGATTATCGTAGTAGGTGCCTTGATACTCTCAGTAGGATTTTCAATGTTGACAGCTAATAGGTCAGAATAATTTTGCGTTTATACTATGAAAGAAGCGCCTTCTTCACTCTGACTAACCCCGCTTTGTAGTTTTCTAAAAAGCTCTCTTCCAAAACCTAACTCAACATTGGTTTTTTCAACCGCTGCCCTAGAGGAAATGTTATAAAAGTCAAGTACCTCAATCAAGCCATTCTCACTGTCTAATAAAATCATATCTCCAGTTTGAATTTTGCTTATCAAGCCACCGTCCATAGCCTCTGGTGTGAGGTGAATTGCGGCCGGCACTTTACCTGAGGCTCCAGACATACGTCCATCGGTTACTAAACCAACTTTATAGCCTTTTTTCTGTAAAATAGTCAAGGTAGGTGTGAGGCTATGTAATTCGGGCATGCCATTGAATTTAGGTCCTTGGAATGGAACAACAGCAATGAAATCTTTTTCTAGTTCACCATTCTTAAAGGCCTTAATCAGGTCCGCTTGTTCATTGAATACTATCGCAGGAGCTAAGACAATCCTATGCTCCGGCGCAACCGCCGCAGTTTTAATAACTGCGCGCCCAAGGTTGCCTTGTAATAATTTGATACCTCCGTCCTTGGTAAACGGATCGTTGGCAGTTCTAAGGATGGTATTGTTAAGGGCTTGTGTAGCACCCTCAACCCAAATCAACGCGCCATTTTCAATTTTTGGCTCTTGTGTATATTTTTTTAAGCCCGCACCGATGATCGTATGCACGTCTTCATGAAGGAGTTGATTTTCAAGTAAGGTTCGAATCACAAAGCCCATGCCGCCAGCAGCATGAAAATGATTTACATCTGCAGCTCCATTCGGGTACATGCGTGTGATTAATGGAACTATGGCCGAGAGCTCCGACATGTCGTCCCAATTGATAATAATGCCCGCAGCACGTGCAATGGCAATAAGGTGAATGGTATGATTTGTTGACCCACCGGTGGCAAGTAATCCTATGATGCCATTCACCACCGTTTTCTCATCAAAAATAGAAGCTAAACAAGCTTTTTTACCATTCTTGGAGTTTTCAATAGCTACACGTACGGCCTCTTCGTCTAGAAGTTTACGCAGTGGGGTGTGTGGATTGACAAAACTCGAACCAGGTAAATGTAATCCCATGATTTCCATGAGCATTTGATTGCTATTTGCCGTTCCGTAGAAAGTACAAGTACCGGGTGAATGATAGGAATCTGATTCGCCTTTTAATAATTCTTCGCGGCCAATTTTGCCCTCTGCAAAGGCTTGTCTGATGGCCGATTTTTCTTCATTGCTGATGCCACTAGGCATAGGGCCACCAGGCATAAAAACTGCGGGTAAGTGTCCAAAGCGTAAGGCACTCATTAGTAGCCCTGGCACAATTTTGTCACATATTCCTAAATAGAGTGCAGCATCAAACATGTTGTGGCTCAAGCCTACGGCTGCCGATAATGCGATCACATCACGGCTGTATAAGGAAAGCTCCATGCCTGGTTGTCCTTGCGTTACCCCGTCGCACATGGCAGGAACCCCTCCGGCTACTTGGGCAACTGCACCAAAATTATGGGCATATTTTTTTATCTCTTTTGGGTATTCTTCATACACTTGGTGAGCAGACAACATGTCGTTGTAGGCTGTAATGATGCCAATATTGGGGATTTGATCTGCGGCTAGCGCCGATTTATCATGCTGATTACAAGCTGCAAAACCGTGGGCTAGGTTACCACAACTCAGCGTGCTTCTATGCACTCCTTCAAGGTGTGCGGCATCCATTTGTGCCAAATAGTTTTGTCTAGTAGCCTTACTTCTTTCAATAATTCTTTTGGTAATTTGTGCAATGGTTGGATGAATCATGACGCAGAAGTGTAATAAATGTTTTTTAGACTCGATTGAAATGCTGCAATGGGTAAATTTAAAGCGCTGCTATTCTCTAAAATATGTTTTTTATCGGTACCAGTAATCATTAAATATAAAGAATTTGCTCTTCTCAGTACTGGGCCATTTAGGGTAATGCGTTGTTTAGGGTCGGCAGGCGCGTTGGTATTTGACACCAAATGATTAGTTTGCTCATTAGCCAATTGGGATGCACCGTCATTTGGAAAAATAGATGCCGTATGCCCATCGGGGCCCATACCTAAGAGCACCACATCTGGTTCAGTAAAAATACGGTAGCTTTCCTCAATTAATGAAAGATTCTTTACATAATTGGCATCATCAAGAACCATTGGATATACGCGGACTTGTGCTGCTTTATTTTGGACGATACTCTCTAATAACAATTTGTAATTAGAATGCATGTGTTCGGAAGGAACAAAACGCTCATCCACTAAACCGATATGTATTAAAGACCAATCTACATCTGCATTGGAAAGTAAGCGGTAAACACCACTAGGAGTAGAGCCGCCAGAAAGTAAAAGTGTGGCTTTTCCTTTTTGGGCAATAGCCTCTTTCAAATCCGATGAAATTTGCTGACACAGGGCTTCTTCTAGCTCTTTTTTTGTGTTAAAAATGATCATTCTCGCCATGTTTTAGTAATCCAAGATTCTGACTCATTTAGAATTTGATCTCCGGGGCCCCAAGAGCCAGCTTCATAGAGCACATTTGGCATGTTGGTGGCTTTCCAACTGTTGGTAATGGTTTCAATCCAAGTCCAGGCGGCTTGTAATTCATCTTGGCGCATGAATAGCGTTTGGTTTCCTCTGATGACATCGACAATTAAGCGTTCGTAGGCCTCTGGAAAACGTTCTTTAAACGAATCGTTGTAATCTAGTTTCAAGGCAATCGGCTTGTATCGATAGCCTCCTGGCCCAGGAATTTTGGTCATTTGTATGAGCTCTATGCGCTCTTCAGGTTGTAGTCGAATGATGAGTTTATTATTGTTAAGTTTTTCCTTGGAAGGGAAAATATTGTGTTTTACTTCTCTAAAATTTATAACGATTTCAGAATAGCGCTTGATCATGCGTTTACCAGTTCGAATAAAAAATGGCACCCCTTTCCAACGCCAATTATCGACATATGTTTTGATGGCAACAAAGGTTTCTGTTTTTGATTCGTATTTTTCAATGTCTTCAAGGTAGCTATTTACTTTTCCGGATTTTGATTTGCCGACTGTATATTGCCCTTTGACTGTGTCTTTGAGTACCGTTTTTTTATTGAGTGGGCGCAAGGCTTTAAGTACTTTCAACTTTTCGTTGCGAACTTCATCTGCCTCTAAGGCAACAGGTGGCTCCATTGCAACCAAACAAAGCAATTGAAGTAAATGGTTTTGAACCATGTCGAGTAGTGCACCCGATTGGTCATAATAAGAGGCTCGTTTTTCAACACCCAAGCTCTCGGCAACAGTAATTTGTACGCTTTCGATGTTTTCAGCGTTCCAAGCACGTTCAAAAAGATTGTTTGCAAAACGAAGTACCATTAGGTTTTGAACAGTCTCTTTGCCTAAGTAATGATCTATTCGATAAATTTGATGTTCTGCAAAGGCTTGGGTAATTTCTGCATTGATCGCAATAGACGATTCAAGAGAGTGTCCGAGCGGTTTTTCTAAAACAACTTTACTGCTTTTCTTAACGAGCCCGCACAACTTGAGTGTTTGTGTAATAGGGCCAAAAGCAGAGGAAGGCGTTGAGTAGTAATAGATATTTTGTCTTTCGGGATACTGTTCTAAAAATGCTTTTAATTCTGCATAATCTGCCGTATTTGGATTTTCAGCCTTGATAATGACGAGTTTCTTTAAGAACTTTTCTATCTCTTCGCGGCTGTACTTTAAATGATCACTTTCTTCTAAGAAGGGGAGTAATTTTTTGTGAAAGCCTTCAATGTCTGGAGTTTTTCTAGTAATTGCCACAATATTGTATGGGATATCTAGTTGCCCGTCTAAATCGCGATGAAAAATTGCAGGTAAAATTTTACGTATCGATAAGTCTCCATCACCTCCAAATACAACAATATTGAAAGCCTGAAAACGTTCTTGTTTTGAATTGTTTTTAGTTTGGACTGTCATGCCAAAAAGTTTAGTTTGTGTCAAAAATACACTAAGTATGTTGAAAAAGCAATTAAAAATTTTAAATTTAGCAACCTATCTTTGTTTATAACGTTTTGTACAAGATGAGAATTATTATTTCTATCCTATTTCTTTTGAATTTATTCATTTTGAATGATTTAAGGTCCCAAACCTATGTGTTTGGGCAACTTTCCGGATCGCCACTGATGAATACTGCTGGATGGAACTTAAATGGCAATGCAACCATAGGTGATACACCTGGTGATGTTGACAATTTTTTAAACGAACTTGTACTCACCAATGCATTTAATAATCAATCAGGAGGTATCTTTTACAATACCCCAATTAACCTATCGGTTTGTCAGAAATGGACCGTAGAATTTGAATATCGGATATGGGGAGGTAGCGCGGCCGATGGCTTGGCGTTTTGTTTCTTAAGTGTACCGCCAACAGGTTTTGTATCCGGCGGGGGAGTGGGTATTCCCGGCACTGCAAATGGGTTAAAGGTGGTATTGGATACATGGAATAATTGTGGCGGTCCAAATCCTGAGTTGCAAATTTATAGTGGAATAGGTTATAATGAATGTGCGGCTGGAATTGTCAAAGTTGATAATTCTTCTGGAACCCTCAATTTTATAAGAAGTAATTCCTATCAGCCAGCGAAAATTACCTACGACAATGGCCTGATCACCTTATTTATTAACAATATTCAATACCTGACGGCCAATTTTCCTGTCGGTTTTACCGGCTATATGGGTTTTACAGCGAGTACTGGCGGAGCTACAGATCAACACTCTTTGCGCAATGTGATCATTTATACCGATCAAGCACAGTCAAATGCTGGAGTAGACGTTACAACTTGTTCAAATATTCCGGTGAGCATAGGCGCAACCCCGAATGCTGCAAATATTTACAGTTGGACACCAAGTGTTGGCTTGTCTTCTGCTAATGCAGCTAATCCGACGGTTACTATTCCAAATACTACAGGCGCACCTATAACTCAAACTTATACAGTGACAACTTCCTTGGCAAGTGCACCAGGTTTGTGTCCTACAACCGATCAAATTGTAGTTACCATCCAACCCGAATACAATATCATAACGAATGAAACAAGCTGCAATGGGCAATATGTGTTCAATGGCCAGACCATTACTCAATCTGGTATTTATGTCGATACATTAAATTCAGCTTATGGATGTGATTCAGTAGTCAATCTCAACTTAACCATTGGAAATAGTCCTTCAGTAGATGCTGGGCTCGATCTATTTTTGTGCTCTTCAGTTCAAGGAGATATTGGCGCATTAGGCCAACCAGGGATGGCTTATTCATGGAGCCCTAGTACGTATTTGAGTGCTTCAAATATTGCTAATCCTACGGTGCAAGCAACCAATATCAATTCAGGTTCAGACATAGTTGAAACTTACACGCTAACCGTTACAGATACCAGTATTGCATCTGGATGCTCATCCACTGATCAAGTGACCGTTACAATCTATGAGGCTTCTCTAACTGTCACCTCAGACACCATTTGTGATGGTGGCCCTTATTTATTCAATGGGCAAAGTTATAGCGTATCTGGGGTTTATACTGACTCAGCACTGACCATCCATGGTTGTGATTCAATTATCACACTCGACCTTTCAATTTCAAACGAGCCTACTTTTTCATTGACAGACACCATGCTATGTTTTGGTGATCAAACTACCTTAATTCCGCAATCTAGTTTTAGCAATGTCACCTACGCTTGGCAAAGTGCAGGAAATCCGTTGCCAATAATTTCACCTCAGTTGTTAGTCAGTCCGCTCACCAGTACGGTCTATACTGTGACAGCTGTTGACCCTTATTTGTGTAATTATACAACTAATGTAAATATTGATGTTATTGCTCTGCCGGTAATGAATATTTTGGCCAATCAAACTGTACTTTGCGCCTACGATACGCTAATTTTGCAAGGCTCTGGAGCACAAACTCTGAGTTGGAGTGGGCCAATTACATTTGTAAATACCAACAGCATACAACAAATTCTTAACCCTCAAGCTGGGAATTATCAAGTCATCGGGACTACGATAGAAGGGTGTCAAGACAGCACTCAAATTCAAATTACAGTCAATCCAGTACCTCAATTAGACATCACTGCAGATCAAGGAGTTTGTCCGGGCTTTGGTGTCAGTATAGCTGTGAGCGGGGCCTTGAACTACAGTTGGTCAGACCCTTCTTTTAGTGGATCTCAAGTGAGTTGGATACCTACCCAAACCAATACCTATGCTGTCATTGGATCCAATGCTTTTGGTTGTCTTGATACTGCTGTGACCACCGTCACTGTATACCCCATGCCAAGTGCTGATTTCTCGGCAAGTCCTTTGATCTTGACCAATGACAACCCAACAGTATCATTTACTTCAAATGCAATGAATGCGGCAACGAGTGTCTGGAATTTTGGTGATGGCAATTTCTTTCAGAGCAATACTTCAGCATTTGACTACACCTATCCATTTGTTGAAGACCAAACTTACACTGTTACCTTAAGTATCGAGACCGCTGAAGGTTGTACCGATCAATCTCAGGTACAAATCCAAATTAAAGGGGGGATTATTTATTACATACCAAATACATTTACACCCGATGGCGACGCATTGAACAATATTTTCTTGCCCGTATTTACCTCCGGTTTTGATCCGATGAGTTACCACCTAACTATTTCAAACAGATGGGGCGGGGCAGTATTTGAATCTTATGATTATCATGTGGGTTGGGATGGTAAAATTGATATTTATGATGCTCCAGAGGGAACTTATACTTACTTCATTGATTTTAAAACACTCAATACCGATGAAATTATTCGTGTAACTGGACACGTATTATTAATGAGATAAACAGAAATGAAACGCGCGGTTTTAAGTATATTATTTTTATTTTTTCTACAAACAAAAATATATTGTCAATCAATTGGTGGCGTTGTCAATATTTATACAGCCGTTACCAATATTACGCCTAATAGCGTTACAGTTACAAGTGCTGCAGGTTTTTCTGTAAGTGACCGGGTTTTGTTAATTCAAATGAAGGGCGCCACAATTAATCAAACCAATACCATTAATTTTGGGCAGGTTGTCGCACTGGGTTCTGCAGGAAATTTCGAATTCACAAACATTCTCTCCATTAGTGGTAATCAGATCACTTTTGTAAACAATCTCTGCAAACCTTTCTCAGTCTCAGGCAAATTACAATTGATTCGTGTACCGGTCTATACCCAAGCCACTATCAATGCTGTTGTTACGGCAAGTCCGTGGAATGGTACAACGGGTGGTGTAGTGGCAATTGAAGCTACGAGTAGCATTACATTTAATAGCAATATTGATGTTAGCGGAAAAGGATTTGTAGGGGGTGCGGTTACTTCTGGATTTTTTGCATGCAACGATCCAAATTATGCCAACCCTGGAACAAGTGCAGGAAAAAAAGGTGAAGGCATAGCACTGGCGCCTTTGAATATGGATGGAAACAGGGCGCCTTTGGCTAACGGTGGTGGAGGTTCTAATACCGGAAATCCTGGTGCGGGTGGCGGTGCAAATGGCGGAGCAGGTGGAAGAGGGGGGAATCAGTTCTCAGGTTCATGTCCTGTAAATACTGCATTTGGAATGGGAGCCTACCCGCTTTCATACAGTACCTACCGTGCATTTTTAGGTGGCGGCGGGGGTGGTGGCTACAAAGACAATGGCTTGACATGCCTTGCCGGATCAAACGGAGGTGGAATTGTATTTTTAATTTCACCAACCATAGAAGGCAACAATCAACAAATTCTTGCCAATGGACTCAATGTGATAGGGAATACCGATTCTGAAGGAGCCGGTGGAGGTGGTGCAGGTGGTTGTGTTTATTTACTGAGCTCAACAATCAATTCCAATATCAATGTAAATGTATCAGGCGGCAATGGTGGTAATATTTTAAGTACCGTTTGGGCCTCTGCATGTCATGGCCCAGGAGGTGGAGGTGGAGGTGGCGCTATTGTGTTTCAACAAGCAACATTGCCACCGAACGTCAATACAATTTTAAATGGAGGAGTACCTGGATCAGTATTACACACGGGGCCTGCATGCGCTGGCACCAACTTCGGAGCGCAACTCGGAGCGCCTGGTGTGCTTGTTTATAATTATTCACCGCCTGCACCTGGCAGTCCGCCGGATCTTGGCCCGGATACCTTAATTTGCAATGGCTCCTCCATAGATTTACAGCCTTCAGCAGTATACACCTCCTATCTTTGGAGTACTGGTGCTACGACTGCTTCAATTAATGTTAGTGCTGCCGGCACTTATTGGTTAGATGTGCCGAGTGGTTGTGGATTAGCCAGAGATTCCATTGTGATTTCAGTGCAACAGCCCATCGTCGATTTAGGTCAAGATACCTATCATTGCATAGGCGATTCAACCTTGCTACAACCCAACTCCTCATTTAATTCATATTTATGGTCAACGGGTGCTATTAGTCAGCAAATTTATGTGACGGCTCCTGGTACCTATGAAATTTCAGTTACAGATAATTTGGGTTGTTCGGCGCAAGACCAAATTATTGTAGACGTTTTGGATCCGGATACTACTATTAGTTCTTATAGCTTATGCATTGGTTCAAGTTTTAATTTCTTTGGGCAGGATATTACAAGTGCTGGATGGTATAGTACAACTTTAAGTAATCAGTTTGGTTGTGATTCGTTGGTCCAGCTGCAAGTTAATATGGAAGCCGATACAAGCCTAGTGAGTATGGTGATTTGTGTCGACTCACTCCTTGATTTTAATGGCTTAACACTGAGCAATCCTGGTATTTACGAAGTTCATTTAAATAATCAAAATGGGTGTGATTCCTTAGTAATTCTGACCCTTAGTACTTTGAATTTGCCGGTAGTGTTAGTTTCAGATACTTTTATCTGTGAAAACACATGTGTTGATCTTGTACCGAGTGGAGCTTTAAGCTATCAATGGAATGTTTCGCAGAATAGCAATGGGAGCATCACGGTTTGTCCAACGCAAACTACCACATATACCGTGATTGGTACAGATCAAAATGGCTGTCAGAGTATACCTGTGCAAGCTATGGTTCAAATAGATCCGATCCCAAATCCTAATTTTTATATTAATCCAGATCAGGTGGAAATCGATGATCCTGTGATTAGTGTTTATAATGTAACTCAAGGCAATCTCCATCACTTTTGGAATATCAATGGCGCTTCTTTCGAGAATGAGAACAGTAGTTTTGATTTCGAATTGCCTATCATAGAGGGGACATACAGTGTGATGTTGGTGAGTAGTACAGATTTGGGTTGTTCGGATTCATTGTTACTCACCGCAACGGTAATGAATAATATTGCCGTTTATATTCCCAATGCTTTTACTCCTGATCAAAACGAATTTAACACCGTATTCTTCCCAGTATTTTCGACAGGCTTCACTCCCAAAGGATACAGTTTTCAAATTTTTAACCGTTGGGGTGAAGAGATCTTTTACAGTGCTGATCCATATGCATATTGGGATGGAGCAATGTTAGACGGCACCAAATGCCCAGATGGCACCTATAATTATTTAGTTGAATATCAGGAGACTCAAAATAGTGAGCCAAGAAAAATCCTCGGATTTGTACACCTCATTAGGTAAAAAAAAAGGTCTTGCCACGGCAAGACCTTTTTATTGCTTTTAGGTAAGCTTAATATTCATCTTCGTTGAAAAGAAAATCTTCTCTCGAGGGATAATCTGGCCAAATTTCTTCGATACTTTCGTACATATCACCCTCATCTTCAAGATCTTGTAGATTTTCAACCACCTCAAGTGGAGCACCTGTTCGAATAGCAAAATCAATAAGCTCCTCTTTAGTGGCAGGCCACGGTGCATCTTCAAGGTAGGAGGCAAGTTCCAGTGTCCAGTACATATGTTCTAATTTTAGATATAATTTTTGGCAAAAGTAATTTTAATTTCCAAAAAACCAAGTATCCAATAGAAAAACTAGAAAAAAATTAATTTCGTGGCCTCCAATGCTGCTCTTTGGCTCCTTGTAAAGAATTTAATTTTCTCGATAAAACAAAAAGATAGTCACTGAGGCGATTGATATAAGCAAGGATAAGCGGAGCAACTCCTTCTATTTCATCCAAGGAGACAATGATGCGTTCGGCGCGTCGACAGATGCATCGCGCAACATGTGCATGAGCACTAGTGTGATGTCCACCAGGCAGAATAAATGCTGTAAGGGCGGCAAGAGATTGATCCATTTCATCCATCCAATTTTCGAGCGCAGCAACATCGCTTGAATGTAGATCTGGCAACTGCATCTTGGCTTTCTGTGGGTCTGAGGCTAGGTGAGAACCAATCGTAAAAAGACGGTCTTGAATCTCGTTGAGCTGATAAATAGACTGAGCATCAATCTCTAGTGTGCTGATCAGGCCAATATATGAATTCAGTTCATCAATGGTGCCGTAGGCCTCAATTCGAACGTCTCCTTTTGACACCCTTGTGCCACCAATAAGGCCAGTACTGCCTTGATCTCCTTTCTTGGTATATATTTTCATAGGGTAAAGTTTTGAAAATATGTTTCAATTTGTGCATCAGAATATCTCGTTCTGAGCAACTGGCAAATCACATCCTCTACAATCTTGTCTGGGCAGGATGCACCTGAGGTGAGCACAATTCTTGGTTTGTTTGTGCTGGGTAAAAAATTGTTGGTAAGACGCATTTCTTTGGTGCGGTAGTCATAATGATGCACATCTGTATCTAGAATTTCAGAAGCATCTTTGATATAAAAGGTATTGAATTTTTGTTCCAGAAGTTCCACCAAATGACTCGTATTGGAACTATTGTAACCGCCTACCACAATGGCTAAATCGGCGCTTTCGTTGAGCAATCCAATGGTGGCCAACTGGTTGTCATTGGTTGCATAACACAAGGTGTCTCGTGTGTCGGCCATGAATTTTTTGATTTCTTGAGGGCCGTACAGATCTATGTAAGTTTGTCTTAAAAAATCTGTAATGGCTTGTGTTTCTGAGGCGAGCATGGTTGTCTGATTGACTACGCCAATTCTATTGAGATCAACGGTAGGGTCAAACCCCGGGGTGTATTTTCCATTGAAATAGGCATGAAATTCAGCACTTGATTTTTGTTTTTTAATAACCTGTGCTAAAAATGTTGCTTCCTGCATGTTTTTGACGACCAAGGCTGGGCCAAAGGCAGCTGCATGCGAAAAAGTAGCGCGGGTTTCCTCGTGATCATGTTTGCCATGAATGATAATCGTGTGCTTGTCTTGACCCAACTTCTCGGAGCGGTTCCATACCTTTTCTACAAAAGGGCAGGTGGTATTGTAGGTTTGAATATCGATCTTTAAGTTTCGGAGCCGCTGTTCTATCTCTAAGGTAGTGCCAAATGCCGGAATAAGGACGATGTCATCGGAATTAAGTTCTTTAAAATCAATGAGTTGATTTCCATGGGTATCTTGAAGAAAAGAAATGCCATTGGCTTGTAAATCTTCGTTAACGGCCGGATTGTGAATCATTTGTGAGAGTAGGAAAATTCGCTTTCCTGGATTCTCGGAAAGCGCCTTATAACTACGTTCAATGGCATTTTCAACTCCATAGCAAAAACCAAAATGCCGGGCCAATACAAAAGTGAAGTCACCCATGATGATTTGGGTAGGGCTGAAGTCTTTTTTACGAGGATCGGCGGTCTTTCGTTCAGCCTTCACTTTGGAGAGCAGACCAGATCTAAAAAAAGCGGGTACTTCAAATTGTTTCATGGTCTTAGAACACTTTTACAATGAATTAGTTCAGTTATCGTTGGGTGCCTTCGTAGAGTTCTAAGGCCACGCGCAAGCACTCCACAGAAGCCTTTAAATGTGCTTGATCGAGTACATAGGCAATGCGCGCTTCGTTTTTTCCAGCTCCTTTAGTGGCATAAAACCCATCTGCTGGCGCCATCATTACTGTTTGGCCTTCGTATTCAAATTCTTCTAATAGCCACTGGCAGAAATGCGCCGCATCGCTCACCGGAAACTTTGCTACACAGTAAAATGCACCACTTGGTTTAGGACAAAATACTCCAGGTATGCTATTGAGGCCATCTACCATGATATTTCTTCTTGCTACATATTCACTGATGACTTCTTCAAAATAAGACATCGGTGTGTCTAGTGCAGCTTCTGCGGCTATTTGGTCTACGGTTGGCGGTGATAGGCGAGCTTGGCCAAATTTTAGTGCCGCACTCATGAACTGTTCATTTTTTGAAATCAATGCACCAATTCGTGCACCGCACATAGAATAGCGCTTAGAAACTGAATCGATCATGATGACATTGTTTTCAATGCCTTTGAGGTTCATGGTTGAAAATGGTTTGGCACCATCATAGCAGAATTCACGGTAAACTTCGTCTGCAAACAAGAACAAGTCATGTTTTTTAACGATGTCTCGGAGTTGTTCTAGTTCTTGTTGGGAATACAGATAACCGGTAGGATTTCCTGGATTGCAAATAATTATTGCTTTGGTTTTGGCGGTAATTTTTTCTTCAAACTCAGATACGGGAGGTAAAGCAAATCCATTATCGATATTTGCCGTTACTGGTACCACCTTCAAACCCGCCATGACAGCAAAGCCATTATAGTTGGCATAAAAGGGTTCAGGTATGATCACCTCATCTCCGGGGTTGCAGGCAGTCATGAGGCCAAAAATGAGTGCTTCTGAACCACCTGTTGTTATAATGATATCTTCCTTATTAACTTCAATTCCTTGTTTTTGATAACTCAGGGCCAATTTAGTTCTGTACGATTCAAAGCCCGCTGAATGGCTGTATTCCAAGACATCGTGTTTGAGCTGATGGATGGCCTCAAGAGCTACTTTCGGTGTGGAAATATCGGGCTGGCCAATATTGAGATGGTAAACGATTTTTCCCGCTTTCTTTGCTGCTTCGGCAAATGGCACCAACTTTCGAATTGGCGAGGCGGGCATTTCAATGGCTTTTGATGACAATAAAGGCATAATGTGTTAATTTGTGCTCAAAATTACGCAATCTTTTTTTTGTCATTTTTTTTATTGTTTTCAATTTTTATTTATATTCGCCCTATATACCTAATACATCGCTTATAGAATCAAATTTACCTTAACCGCCGAATACCTATTTTCTGCACAAAGTGTAAATTATGATTTGTTCTCAATTAAGTGACTCTCAGCTCATTAAATCTTACGTTTCTGGTAATGAATCAGCATTTGCTGTTCTCTTGGACCGTCATAATGAAGCAATTTTCAAGTTTATCTTTCATAAAGTAAAGGATACCGAACTTAGTAATGATCTTTTTCAAGAAACCTTTGTGAAAGTGATTCAAAAATTGAAATTAGGTGCCTATCAAGAAGAAGGTAAGTTTTTGCCTTGGGTATTGCGTATCGCCCACAACCTGATCATTGACCATTTTAGAAAACAAAACAAACAACGTTTGATTTCTGAACGCAATGCGTGGTCGGATGACTATAACATATTTCACAAAATTGCTTCCGAAGATCCAAATTTTTTACAGCAAACAACACGAGCAGAAATTTTTGATCAATTGCATGTATTATTAACTTATTTACCTGAAAGTCAGAGAGAAATGATACACATGCGCTTGTTTGAAGAGCAATCATTTAAGGAGATTGCTGAAACTGAGGGCTTGAGTATAAATACAGCCTTGGGAAGAATGCGTTATGCGCTATTAAATTTGAGAAAAATGATCGAAGAGAACGAGCTTACCATGAGCTAATCATAGTCAAATTCAATTTTGCTGCGTATCTTTGTAGCATACGATTGAAATATGTTTGAGAATCTTACCGATAAGTTTGAAAGAGCGTTCAAAGTCCTTAAAGGGCAAGGCCAAATTACTGAAATCAATGTAGCCGAAACGCTCAAGGAAGTGAGAAGGGCCTTGCTGGATGCAGACGTTAGCTTTAATACTGCCAAACAATTCACCAATACAGTCAAAGAAAAAGCACTCGGACGCGATGTATTGAATGCTGTTTCGCCTGGGCAACTCATGATTAAAATATGTCATGAAGAGCTCGTTGAATTAATGGGAGGTAATGAAGTGGAGATCAATACAAAAGGTGCTCCTGCAATTGTATTGATGTCTGGTTTGCAAGGTTCTGGAAAAACTACTTTTACCGGTAAATTAGGTGCCTATCTTAAGAATAAAAAAGGAAAACAGGTACTGCTTGTTGCTTGTGATGTCTATCGTCCGGCTGCAATTGATCAGTTACACGTGCTAGGAGAACAACTCTCTATTGAGGTGTTTTCAAATAAAGAAGAAAAGAATCCGGTAGCTATTGCAACTGCCGCAATAGCTCATGCAAAAAGCAAAGGCTACAATGTGGTGTTGATCGATACGGCAGGTCGTTTGGCTGTAGATACACAAATGATGGATGAAATTGCCTTGCTCAAAGAAGCAGTGCAGCCATCTGAAACACTCTTTGTGGTGGATTCAATGACAGGTCAAGATGCAGTCAACACGGCCAAAGCCTTCAATGAACGCATCAATTTTGATGGAGTCGTTCTTACCAAGCTAGACGGTGATACAAGGGGTGGTGCTGCGCTTTCGATCAAAGCCGTAGTCAACAAACCAATCAAATTTGTAGGTACTGGCGAGAAAATGGACGCCTTAGATGTGTTCTATCCAAAGCGAATGGCAGACCGCATCCTCGGAATGGGAGATGTTGTTTCTTTGGTAGAGCGTGCCCAAGAGCAGTTCAATGAAGAAGAAGCACGCAGACTTCAGAAGAAAATCATGAAAGATCAGTTTGATCTCAATGATTTTTTAGCCCAATTGCAACAGATAAAGAAAATGGGGAATGTTAAAGATTTGATGGGAATGCTACCTGGGGTAGGCAAAGCCATGAAAGATGTAGACATTCCTGATGATGCTTTCAAAGGGATCGAAGCTATTATTTTGTCAATGACACCCAAAGAGCGCGCCAATCCGGGATTGTTAAACCCCTCTAGAAAAAATCGTATTGCCAAAGGGAGTGGAACCAATATTCAGGAGATCAATAAATTACTCAAGCAATTTGAGGAAATGCGAAAAATGATGAAACTCATGAGTAATCCGCGCAATATGATGGGGATGATGAGCAAACTCAAAGGCATGGGAGGTATGCCAGGTATGTAAGATGGAAAATGACCACCCCTCAAATTGGTATAGCCAAAAGCCTGTTCTTGAAAAAGTAAAGGTCAAGAGCAATTGGGGCTTGACACTTTTTTCTGTACTTATATTCGCGCTGAGTTTTTTATCCATTTTTTCCGAAGAACTCGACTTTATATTTTATTTAGTGGTGGTGCTATTTATACATGAGATGGGTCATTACCTTCTAATGAAATATTTCAAGTACGATGATTTACGTATGTTGTTTATTCCCTTGATGGGCGCCTTTGTTCAGGGAAGTAAAAAAAGGTATTCACAAAAGGAGAGTTTTTTGGTCATCGTTGCGGGTCCGTTTCCAGGTATCATCCTGGGAATTACCTTGATCATTACTGCACATTATTTGCAACTCTTTTGGTTGCTTGAATTGAGCTTTTTGTTTTTATTTCTTAACGTGGTGAATCTTTTGCCTATTGATCCACTTGATGGCGGGCAATTATTTAAACTTTTTGTAAAGAAGAAAAGAGATTTGTTCTTACTCATCTTTGCGCTCTTATCTTCTTTAATTATGGTAGGGGTAGGTTATTTAATTGATAGCTGGGTGCTGATGGCCTTTGGATTACTTATGTCATTTAAGGTCCGGAGTTTTCAACGCAATTATCATTACAGAAAAATTCTGGACGCATATCAAATTGAATATGAATGTGATTATGACGAGCTTACCGATCAAGAGTACCACCAGATTAAGCGCGTCTTATTGGAGGAAAATACCAAATTGTCTGCCATTGTCAATCACTATCCAGAACAGTCTGATGATTTGATTGCTAGCCATGTCAATGCAGTGCTTTCTGTGCCCTATGATCGAGATGCGTCTAAGCTTTTCAAAATTGTTTTGATAGGATGTTGGTTACTTTTACTTTTGCTGCCCGTCTTATTATTAATGGGGCCTTTTTTAGATTTTTCGTGGTATTTTGAAGCAATATAAATTCATATTTCTATTTGTTTTTTATTGGTCTTGTTCTTCCATTTTTGGACAATGTGATCAGGTTTTGGTGAGTGGTAAAATTGTCGACACCATGCGGCTGCAAAATTTTTACAACCTGATGGTCGTCAACAAAACGACTGGAAGAGGGGTGTTTGGGCAACCAAATGGACACTTTACGGCATATGCTAATCCAGGAGATTTGATCGCACTCTCGACCAAAGGTTATCCGGTTTATCAGTTTATTGTACAACCTGATGATCACTGCCAAACAAAAGTATTGGCCTATGTAGAGCGCTTGCCCCAAGAAGTTGCAGAAGTGGTTGTGCGTCCGCTTAAAACACTTGAACAAATTAAAGAAGAACGCGAAAATCTTGCGCTTCGCGAAACCCGCTTGGTCACTGGTGTGAATGTGTTAGAAAGCCCTATCACGGCCTTGTATCAAGCTTTTTCAAAGAAAGAACAGAACAAGCGATGGATTGCAGAACAGCAGTTCAAGGATGACCAACGGCGTATAGTTCAAGAATTATTGCGCTTGTATGTTGCCTTTGACATCATCGAACTAAATGAAGCAGAATTCGATGCCTTTATCACATTCTTAAACATTGATGAGCAATTTATTAAAACCGCAACCGAAATGGAGTTGATTTTGTTTATCAAAGATAAATACGAGCACTACAAGCAATTGAATCGGTAATCCAAACAATTGAATCGGTGATTCAATCAATTTAGGCCAAGGACTTAATTTCTGACATTATTTTTTTTGCGAGCAAATCTGCACTCGCTTCATCTTTAGATTCGGCATAAATTCGAATGATAGGTTCTGTATTGCTTTTACGTAAATGCACCCATTCTTTCTCAATATATATCTTAACGCCATCAGTCGTATCTACTTCAAAGGAAGCATATCTTATTGCCATGGCTTTTAAAATCGCATCTACATCTGTGCCACCAGCCAAATCAATTTTATTTTTAGAAATAAAATAGCTAGGGTAACTTGCCCGAAGCGCTGTCATACTTTGCTTTTGGAGGGCCAGGTGACTCAAAAATAGGGCTATACCCACCAAAGAGTCTCGACCATAATGCAGAGGTGGGTAGATAATTCCTCCGTTACCTTCACCACCAATAACGGCGCCTGTCTCTTTCATTTTTATGACCACATTAACTTCTCCAACAGCCGCTGCTGCATATCTTTGACCCGAATTTTCGGTGATATCTCTGAGTGCTCTAGTTGACGACAAATTTGAAACAGTGGGGCCAGGTGTGTGTTTTAATATGTAGTCGGCGACGGCCACAAGCGTGTATTCTTCACCAAACATACTTCCGTCTTGGCAAACAAGTGCCAAACGATCCACATCTGGGTCAACGGTAATGCCCATATGAGCGCCATGCTCAGTAACACAAGCAGATAATTCAGTTAAGTGCTCGGGTAGGGGCTCTGGATTATGTGGAAAATGCCCCGTAGGATCACAATAAAGCTCGATGATATCTTTCACACCAAGTGCACGTAACAAGGCAGGAACAAAGGTGCCGCCTGTTGAATTAACTGCATCAATTGCAATTTTAAAATTGGCTGCTTCAATAGCGGTTTTATTGACAAGCGGTAGGGCTAAAATGGCATCAATATGCTTCTGCATGTAGCTTGAGTCTTCAAGAAGATGCCCCAAGTGATCCACCTCTGCAAAATCAAAAGCTTCATCTTCAGCAATTTTGAGTAGCATCTGGCCATCAGCCCCTGAAATAAACTCACCTTTTTCATTGAGTAATTTAAGGGCATTCCATTGTTTTGGATTGTGGCTAGCTGTAAGGATGATTCCGCCTTGGGCCATCTCCATTGGAACAGCCATTTCAACTGTAGGCGTGGTGGATAAGCCTAAGTCAATCACATCTATACCAAGACCAATCAGGGTTTGTTGAACCAAAGTGGCTATCATTGGGCCTGAGATACGTGCATCTCTTCCAATGACTACCTTAAGTCGTTTACCAGGATTTTGTTGCTGCAACCATGTCCCATATGCGGCTGCGAATTTAACTGCATCAATAGGGGTAAGGGCATCATTTACCTTTCCGCCAATGGTGCCACGAATTCCTGATATAGATTTAATAAGTGTCATGGAGAATATTTTGAAGCATTTGAAGAACGGCCACCATGGCTTCAGTGCCTTTGTTGCCATGTTTTCCACCAGCTCGGTCGATGGATTGCTGCTCCGTATTGTCGGTGAGCAAACAAAAGCCAACAGGTTTGTCAAATTTGAGCATTACTTCCATAAGCCCTTGGGTTGCACCACTGCACACAAAATCAAAATGACGGGTTTCGCCCTGAATGACCACACCAATGGCTAATACACCATCAATATCTGAATTTTTACAGAGTTGTTGCGCGCCTAGTGGTAATTCAAAAGCACCAGGCACGTGGAGTTGTCTTCTTAATGCTTTGGGGTGTCCAATGGCGTCCAACACGTTATTTGCTCCTTCTAGAAGCTTATAGGTGATATGATCATTCCAATCAGAAACAACAATGCCGATTCGAAAACCGGCACAGTTAGTAAAAAGATTAGGATCAAAGGCCGAGAGGTTCTTACCTGCAGTAGCCATATTGTTGCTTATTTAGTTGCGCAGCGCGCGATATAACGATCGATTGTTTTGGTGCTCGCATAGTTGGGAAAATCATCTTTGATGCGTTGGTAATAAGAAAGTGCATCAGATTTTTTCTTGAGCTCTTCACATACACGGCCTGCCTTGAATAAATAGTAGGGGGTGGTGAATTCATTATCTTCGCGATCAGCTGCTTGTGAATATAAATCAAGTGCATCGGCATATTTTTTCATTTGGCTGTAACAGTCTCCTTGTAAGCCGATACTCATTGTAGCGATGTAGGTGTCTTGAAGATCAACGTCTTTAAGTTCCTTTAATGCCGCGCTATACTTTCCTTTTTTCATGTATTGCGTAGCGAGCAAATACTGAGCAATTTCTCCACCGGTCTTGCCATCGTTGTTCTTCACAAATGGAACTAGTATTCCAATGGCTTGATCTGTAGAATCTTTGGTAATGTAATTTAAAGCTACCCACCATCCATCATTAGACTTTTCATTGGCCGGACCCCAGATAAACTGTCGGTAAGCAAAATAAACTACCGTTAATGCAATAATACCGGCAACAACATAAGTGCCAATTTTGAAATTCTTATTGTCGTTGAATTTGTTTTTAAGGTCTTCAAAGCTGAATTGCTCAATCATATGCTAAATTTTGAAACGCAAATATAAATCATTTTCGCAAATGAATTGCTTATTTTTGCGCTATGTTTCAACGCCACGCTACTTACCTTACAACGCTCCTGTTTTTTTCAATCATTTTTATATCCAGGACAGCGGCACAAAATACTGCTAGCATCACAGGCCGTGTACTTTCAAGTGAAAAAGGACAAGCCTTGACAGATGTCATTGTAAAATTATATGAGCTTCCGGATTCTAATTTTATTCTTGGTGGTTTTACAAATGCCGATGGTCGTTTTCTTTTGATCGCAAATCCGGGTTTATATTACCTTGAACTTAGTCTTAGTACTTACCAGAAAGAACGAACCGATGAATTTACCGTTCTTAATGGCGCATCAAACTTTCACTTAGGCACTTTGCGTTTAAACTTGGAGAAGACTCAGCAAGTAAAAGACATCACTGTGCGTGGACAGAAAGAATTAATGGAGACAGGCTTTGATAAAAAAGTTTACAATGTGGCCGAAGACCTCAATGTGAACGGTGGAACTGCCAATGACATCCTCAACCGTTTGCCATCAGTGGAAGTAGATCAAGATGGTGGGGTAATGCTCAGGGGGCAAGGTGGCGTGACTATTTTGATTGATGGTCGGCCTAGTTCTCTGAGTGGTGGCAATGGGAAAACCTTACTCGATGCCTTGCCTGCTAACTCCATTGAACGTGTAGAAATTGTAAGCAATCCATCGGCCAAATATGATCCCGATGGCACTTCAGGCATTATTAATATTGTTCTTAAGAAGAATAAACTTCTTGGAATCAATGGAATGCTATCAACAAATTTGGCATCTGGTAACCTTCAAGGCGGCAATGTGGCAGAGGGCAATGCGAGTCTTAGTTATCGGAATGGGAATATAAATGTCTTCGGCACTTACAATGCACGTTATTTAGAAGGATATCGAAACAATTACAATGACATTACCCAAGAATTGAGCACTGGCCTTTTTATTTTGGATCAAAATCGGGTGGGTACAGATCTCGACGCAGGACAGACTTTTAGACTAGGTACAGACATCAATTTAAGTCCTCAAAATACACTCGGTATGGTAATCACAGGGGCCTTGGCTAGAAGAGACCGTACGGGTGATTTATGGAATGCACAATTAGATTCGAACAACCAAGTCATTGATCTTTGGAAACGTACGTCATTTGATCCGACAAATAGACAAAATTTCGACATCAATTTGAATTTCAAACACGAATTCAATGAGGAGCGAGGCAATTTGACTTTTGATTTGAGTAATTCAATGGGCACCGAAAACATTGAGGGCTACTATGATAATACTTACTATACACCAGATACACTTCAAACATCCACTCCAGCACTTTTTCAACAGTTATTTAACACCGAAAAAAACAATATCTCTACTGCGCAGACCGATATCGTTTATCTTTTTCCCAAGTTAGGTTTGCGTACTGAAGCTGGATTGAAGGCCATTGTTCGAGATCAACTCGTTGATACCTATTCTCAAACGGCGTATATAGTGCCTGTTGATTTTCAAGAAGATACCTTAGCTAATTTTCTTTACGGTTACAAAGAACAAATTTATAGCGCTTATGGTGTTGCAGCCAAACAATTCAAAAGAGTTAAAGCTCAGGTGGGATTGCGTACCGAAAAAGCCTATCAAATTCCCAATTTGATATCAGATAGCTTGCGCATTGTGAACGATTATTTTAACTTTTTCCCGTCTGCTCACTTGCGCTACGAACTAAAGCCTAAATCGGAATTGAGCTTGAGCTATTCAAGACGAATTAACCGTGCTTCCTCAGGCCAACTCAATCCTTTTACCAACTACGCAGATCCTTTCAATTTACGCAAAGGAAATCCGTATTTGCGTCCAGAATTCATACATTCTTTTGATCTTGCATACTCATTGGAAAAAAAGAATTTCACGCTTTCTAGTGCCTTTTATTACAGAATTTCCAACGACGTTATTTCAAGATTTAAAGAATTTTATGCAGACAATACCAGCGCGGTCATTTTTATGAACATTGCCCAAACCAAAGCCCTAGGTTATGAAATGATACTGACCCTTAAACCCATCTCTGGGATGCGCACTACCTTCTCATACAACAATAACTACACCTGGTATATCAGTAACGACCCAACACTAGCCAATAGGCAAGGATTTAATCATAATTTCAAGTGGAATACCGCTTACGAATTTTGGAATAAAACCGCAAATGTCCAACTTAGTGTAAATTACAATGGTCCAAGGGTAACTATTCAAGGCATCGCCCAGCGAAAAGGCCCTATTGACCTTGCTTTTGAAAAAAGACTCTCTGGAGGTAATTGGGTTCTAGGAACAAGGGTATCAGATATTTTTAATCGGCAAGGTTTTTATTATGAGGTGAATCGTCCTGGCATATACCAATCTGGCGAATTCAAGTGGCTCACCCGTAGGGTGTACTTTTCGGCAACCTATAAATTTGGTAAATTAGAAACTTCTTCCAAAGCCAAACAGATGAATGCTGACGGCGGTGGAGATTTTTAACTGGCAACTAATTTTTGATAAATTAATTGTGTCCAGGCTATATAGCGCTGTATCACAACCGGCGTATTGCCAACTTGTAAATCGGATAAATAGTTGACATTTTTTGTTGCCATGGATTGCAGCTCTGAAAGCAAGGCCTGTGAGTCAAAACGCTCGGAGAGCTGGAGCTCGTAAGGATTTAATTTGATCGCATTCCAATATAACATCCAATTGAATTGTAATAGATATAGTTGATCTATGATTATTGTCAGTTCAGCCGGGTTTTGGCTTTCATAAATGCCTTTGGCAAGCCGCATCTTTGAGAACTGGTATTGATTGAAATTATCAATCATTGGTTGCAGTTTGTCAAAAATTGGCATGCTCATGCTTAAATCTACATTTGATTCTTTAAAATAACCTAAGTGCTTTGCTGCATCTAAAAAATGCAGCAGCTGCTTTGACCATTTTTTGTACAAGAGCGTTTGATCGATTTGTTGATAGATTTTGGTTTTGTAATCAAAAAATAGGGTTTCTATTTGATCTTCTAGGTCTTGATCAATATTTATATTGAGCAGAGCAAGCGCTTGGGCACGCGTCATTTGGAAATATTTTTTCTCGAACGCAAGTTGAGCATCTCAACAATGAAGGCAAACACAAGTGCAAAATAGATATAACCTTTTTGTATATGTTCTCCAAAACCTTCTGCAAGCAAGATGACGCCAATAGCGACTAGAAAAGCCAGTGCAAGCATCTTAATTGTTGGTCGACTATTGATGTACCTGCTGATTGGCCCAGAGAAAAGCATCATGACAATCATCGATATAATCACTGATAAAAATATAATGACCAGAGGGTTTCCGTGAGTTTCATGTGAGATGTCATTGGTCATGCCGATAGCAGAGATAATAGAGTCAAAACTAAAAATGACATCGATGAAAACAATTTGAATTATCGCTGCTGAAAATGAATGGATTATTTTTTGCTTGGACTGCTGATGATTCCCTTTTACACTCTGATGCATTTCACCAACAGATTTATAAATTAAAAACAGACCTCCGATAATGAGTACCAAGCTATGAGCAGTGAAAGAATAATTGAATAATTCAAATAAAGGGGTTCTATCAAGACTCATGATCATAGATACCAAACTGAGCATGACAATTCGAATTCCTAAGGCCAAACTCAGACCAATGAGGCGTGCACTGCGTTGTTTGTTTTTCGGGAGGTTGCTCGTAATAATCGAAATAAAAATAATGTTATCGATTCCTAAAACGATTTCAAGCAGCGTCAGGATAAATAAATATCCCAAACCAACTGAGGTGCTCAAAATAGCGAAATAGTCGTTCAGTAATGACATTAGTGTGTTTTAATAAAGTTAAAAAAGTCTTGTAAAGTAGAGGCGTTTTTGTCTTTAGCGGTGCTGATTTCCATTATTTGAATTTGTTCATCAGCTAAGAATGATTGTAGTGTTTTCTCCAATTTTATCTTCTCAGAACAATAAAGCACTTCAAAACCAAACCCTTGGGCTATTTTCCCTGGTGATTTAGTATGGGTGGCTTCAAAATACTTTTCTCTTAAAGGAGATGTGGAAGGGCCAGCAATAATTTGAAAAATTCCCCCGCCTTGGTTGTCTATGACAATGATTTTGAGATTTTTGGGAAAAGGTGTAGTCCAAAGGGCGTTGCTATCGTATATAAAGGAGGTATCGCCGCAGATTAAAATATGATTTTGCTCAGGGGAGGCAAGTGCTGCCCCCACGGCTGTAGAAACAGTACCGTCAATGCCACTTGTTCCTCTATTGCTATGGTAGCTAATGTTTGGATGGGGGTCAAATAATTGTGCATAGCGCACCACTGAACTATTCGCTAAATGCAGGTTGCACGTTGTTGAAATTAAATGATTCAAACTCTCAAATACATCATAGTCAGTGAGGTGATTTTGATCGGTTTTAAATTGCGCTTGCTGATCTTTGGCCTGGTAATCCAAGGCCTTCCATTTGCCCTGAAAATTATGTGTATTTAAGCAAATTTGAGCGTCATCTAATTGTTTGAAAAAATCAACGGGGTTCATTGAATAACAGGCGCTGAGCAGCCCGTAGGTATTCATTTGAGGGAAATCCGCTGCAACGCGCCAATGAAAGTTTAATTTTACTTGTCTTAAAAAGGCTTTGATGCGCTTCGAGACCACGGCACCTCCCAAAGAAATTAAAACTTGGGGATGATACTCGCTATTTGATGCATCAATTAAATTTAAGCTGCGGTCAATACAATGATTGAAAAGCGGATGTCTCAAATTAGAGGTGTTTTCAACCAAAACTACAACATTGCTATGGTCTGCAATTCTTCCTAAAATCTGCTCCAACAAGGCATGATGATCCATCTGACCAATGAGGATCATTATTTTTTGACCTTCAATTTGTTTAAAATCTATCCTTTGATTTTGAATTGATTTTGAATCTATCGATGGAAACGAAAAACTAGAAAATTCTGCCAGGTTATAAAGCGGCTCATTGAGGCCTACATTTAAATGTATAGGACCTTTCCAATCTGAATGTAGATGCTTCAAAAAAGTACTTACATTGTGCGTGTGGTCATGGTTTGGAACAAAATGATCTTCATCAAACTCCAAGTAGGCATGCACATGGTTTTTAAAAACGTCTTGCTGAACTATGGTTTGCCCATCGCCTTGGTTGATCCATTTTGCAGGGCGGTCAGCAGTAAGGGCCAATAAAGGAATGTTTCTGTAATAAGCTTCAGCAATGGCAGGGTAATAATTCAAACAGGCCGACCCAGAAGTGCAGCAAAGAGCCACAGGCGCTGCGCTTTGTTGTGCCCATCCCAAGGCAATAAAAGCTGCGCAACGCTCATCGTGCACTACCAATGTTTCGATTTGAGGGTGTCCGTCAAAGGCAATAGCAAATGCTGAATTCCTAGATCCTGGAGAGATAACTACCTTAGTGATCTGATAATGCACCATTGCGGACACTACAAATTGCACAAGTTGTTTATCGGAGCTTAGCATGCTGCAAATTTACGTCAATTCATAGGAGCCCGAGCAATGTTTGACTTTTATTTTCACTCTCTTGCCATTCGTCTTGGGCAATAGAATCGGGGGTAAAACCTCCACCGACATAGCAGTATAAAAAGCCCTCAATAATTTGGCCACAGCGCAAATTCACGTATAATTTTTCATGCCCAATTGTGCTGCGACCAATCACACCAGTATAAATGCCGCGCTCGTGGCTTTCAATAGCTGTAATGTAATCTTTGGCCACTCTTTTTGGCAGCCCAGCCACAGCAGGCGTAGGGTGGAGGTGTTTGATGAGCAAGGGCAATACGTAATTTGGCATTTGCCATTGAAATTCTTGCATCAAATGTATTACTGGGCCTAGTTGCAAGTTTTGGATCTCTGATGAAATTAAATTGGAATTAGGGATTTGCCTAAGCTGACCTTCTATAAACTCAGCAACCATGGCATGCTCGTTGTATTCTTTAAAAGTAAAGTCACGAGCTTCTGAAACTAATTTTGTTCCTGCCAAAGCCATAGTTTTAAACCCCTCTGAAGTGCGTTCTAACAGCACTTCAGGGCTCGCACCTATCCAAGTACCAATAGAGGTATTATCAAAATAATACACCAAGGCATTTGGATATTTATCGAGCAATTTTTCAAAGAGTTCTATGGGGTCAACAACCTGGTCATCAGATCTTCTTATTCTTGAGAATACAATCTTATCGGCAATCCCTCGATTGAGGTCGGCGATAAGTTGGTCGGCCAATTTTAGGTAGCTTGCTTTATCAATGCAGAACGGATGGCTTGCTTCAACGGAATTCTCTTTGGATTCTTCTTGCCAATAGTATTTAATGCTTTGATCAAAGTTACTAATTGTAAATTTTTGATTATCAGTGTTTTCTGAAATAACAAAATCACCATCAAGGCATATTAAATTTTCTCCAGGAAACCGGTAGCGCAGCATAATTAATCAACTTTAGGCAATACCATGACCGTATGTTTGCCGTGGCAAATTAAGCGTTGGCTCGATGCTTCTCGCACTTCGATGTTCCACAAATGGGTGGTGCGGCCAGCATGAATAATCTTTGCTTTGGCATGTACATACCCTTCTTTGATGGCACCTACATGATTTGCAGAGATGTCTAGACCAACGGCATAGTGGGTGAGAGGATCAATAAGTAAGGCCGACCCCAAGGAACCCACAGTTTCCATCAATGCGGCGCTAGCCCCACCGTGCAAGAGCCCTAGGGGTTGTTTAGTACTTTGGCACACTGGCATGCTAGCAACCACAAAATCATCTCCAATTTCAATGTACTCTATTTTGAGCGCTTCCATGAGTGTGCCCGAATTTAGTGCGTTGAGTTGATCTAGGGGTGGCTGTTTTAATTTCATGATGCAAATATAAGCAAGGCTTTGCAAGAGCACACTTTAATTGTAATTTTGATCTATGAAAATGACTCAAACCATAGATGTTTTTTTGGCTGACGGTTGCGGCCGCTGCAGTAAATTTGCCACAGACGCCTGTTCGGTAAGACGCCATCAATCACAAATTCAGCTACTCAGACAAATAGCTCTTGAAGTATTTGATGAAGAAAACATGAAATGGGGCTCCCCATGCTACAGCTACCAAAATAAAAACGTGGTGATACTGCATAGTTTCAAGGACTTTTTTGGATTTACCTTCTTTAAGGGGGCCCTGCTCTCGGATGCCGAAGGTATTCTGGTGCAGCAAACAGAAAATACACACGCATCAAGACTGCTGCGATTTAGCGAATTAAATGAAATCATTGAAAAGCAAGAACTCATTCGGGCCTACTTGTTTGAGGCCTTAGAAATTGAAAAAGCTGGATTAAAAGTAACTCCAAAGCCAGCCGAGACCTTGATTTTACCCGAAGAATTATTAGCTGCTTTTGCTCAAGATGCTTCATTTAAACAAGCTTTTGAATCTTTGACGCCCGGCCGCCAAAAGAATTATGTGAGGCATTTTGCTGAGGCCAAACAATCGTCCACAAAAATTGCCCGCATTGAAAAATACAAACCATTCATATTCAAGGGAATTGGAATGGATGAAGCCTGGAAGATGAAATCAAAATAAAAAAATCTTCATTTAAAGTTTAAAAACCCCTTGCAGTAACCCGAAGTTTTACTACTTTTGCCCCGGAGAGTTGGCAGAGTGGTCGATTGCGGCGGTCTTGAAAACCGTTGAACCGAGAGGTTCCGGGGGTTCGAATCCCTCACTCTCCGCCAAAAAAAAAGAAAACAAAAAAAAGCAGCCTTAGGGTTGCTTTTTTTTGTTTAGGTGAAATCTAAATATTTTTAAGCTGACTATGTCAACTACTACAACTGCTTCACCCAAATGATATTAACCGGGCAGTTTTTGGCAGCTAATTCGTTTGGTTCTTTCTCAATATCGGGTAGGTTGAGCGTATAAAATCCACGCTTCTCTTTACCACCCACTAAGGTGCAGCGGCCGTCTTTTTTACTGATACGCCAGCGCTCGGGTGCCGCTTCTACGCAAGCATTGCAACCGATGCAGCGTTCGCGTTGTTGGCTCACTTGTATCATGCCGGTACAATTTTATAGAGTTTGTCAGAGGCCCTGATTTTTTCAGGAAGCGGAATTGTAAAGGTTTGACCCTTTTGAATTTCATTGACCGCACCACTTTCAAGGTGAATGCTTTTTACTTGACTTTCAATATAGCCGGTGGTGGGCCCTGTGACAATTACCTTGTCTCCAACTTTTAGCCCATACGCTTCGCAATCAAATTCCGCGACTCCAATTTTATCGTAATAATGTAGGCCCTTGGCTACATAAAGTTTCTTTTGAGTGGCCTCTGATCCCGGAACCTTTGACCATTCACCCATTTTACGCCCTAAATAATAACCATCCCAAAAGCCGCGGTTAAATACCGTTGAAAGTCGTTGTTTCCAATTTTCGATTGCTTCGCCATTATAAGTATCTGAACTAAGCCCATCGAGGGCTTCTCGATAACATTGCGTTGTCGTAAAAACGTAATCTGAGGCACGGCCTCGGCCCTCAATTTTTAGTACAGAAACGCCGGCCTCAATGATTTGATCTATAAAATCAATGGTGCACAAATCTTGTGCAGACATAATATACTCATTATCTAGTTCATATTCCGTGCCATCTTCCTTGTCGGTAACCATATAGCTATGGCGGCAATTTTGAATGCAGGCACCTCGGTTGGCGCTAGCAAAATGCGAATGAAGACTTAAGTAACATTTACCTGATACAGCCATACAAAGCGCGCCATGCGCAAAAATTTCAAGCCGGACGAGTTCACCACTTGGCCCAGTGATTTGTTGTCGTTTAATTTCTCTAGAGATTTCTGCAACTTGTTTTAATGAGAGTTCTCTAGACAAAACAACAACATCGGCAAAAGGCGCAAAAAATGCTATTGTTTCTACATTGGTTACGTTTGCTTGGGTAGAAATATGAACCGGCATACCAATAGATTTGGCAAATTGCATTACTGCAAAATCCGAAGCAATCACTGCATTGATTCGGTCATCTTTAGCCGCCTGAACAATCGTTCTCATGAGGTTCATATCATGCTGATACAAAATCGTATTGAGCGTAAGGTACATCTTGACTTGATGTTCTTTGCCTATGGACGCTATCTTTTTTAAGTCCGAAAGGGTAAAGTTATTGGAAGAACGCGCGCGCATATTGAGCTGTTCGATTCCAAAGTATACTGAATTACAACCTGCTTTGATTGCAGACATGAGGGCTTCATAGGAGCCCGCCGGAGACATCAATTCTACGTTCATGAGGCAAAGTTAAATTGATTTTAGAGAATTGCAGAGAATTATGTATTTTCGACTTCTCTATGGTTTTCAGTAGTATTTTCTTCCTTTTGTATTTTTTGCCCGTATTCCTCTTGGTCTATATGTGGCTGCCACAGAAAGCAAAAAATCATTGGGCGCTACTTGTGAGCATACTCTTTTACGCTTGGGGAGCGCCCAACTTTTTATATGTTGTGCTGGCCACAAGTTTACTTGATTTTTATTTGATCAGTGCTTTGTATAAAGCTGAAAACCTGCGACATAGAAAAATATTATTAGCGATTTCTCTCTTCTTGAATTTAGGTCTCTTGGCCTACTTTAAGTATGCCAATTTTTTTGTAGAAAATGTAAATACGGCACTAAGTCAATTGGGTATAGCTCAACTGTCATGGACTGCGGTTGCCTTGCCCATAGGGATTTCTTTCTTTACTTTCCAAACCCTTACCTATGCCATCGAGGTGTATCGAAAAGAACATGCGCCTTTTAAGCGGCCAGACCACTATTTATTATATAAACTTGTTTTTCCTCACGCTATTGCAGGTCCGATCATACGTTTTAAGAGTGTAGCTCAACAAGTCGTCGAAAGAAAGGAAACACCAGATGATCGCCTGTTGGGCTTATTTCGTTTTAGCTTAGGGCTAGCCAAAAAGGTATTGATCGCCAATGTTTTGGCAAAGCAAGCTGATTTGTATATGGGTGGTGATATTGAAAACTTGAACACCACCGAGGCTTGGGTAGGAATCATGGCCTACACTTTTCAGATTTATTTTGATTTCTCAGGTTATTCAGATATGGCAATTGGACTTGCGCGCATGATAGGGTTTCGTTTTCCAGAAAATTTTGATTCACCGTATAGTGCACAAAGCATAACTGAATTTTGGCGTCGTTGGCACATCACTCTAGGTGCTTTCATGCGTGATTTTCTTTACATTCCTTTGGGAGGGAATAGGGTGAAGCAAAAATGGCGCATATACTTTAATTTGTGGTTGGTATTTCTTGTTTCAGGGCTTTGGCACGGGGCTTCATGGAATTTTGTTTTGTGGGGAGCTTTTCATGGCGTATTTTTGATTCTTGACAGGCTTTTTTTACTTGAATTTTTGCAAAAAATCGGAAAAATTCCATCCGCACTTTTCACCTTTATCATTGTTGCGATGGGTTGGGTCTTGTTTAGAATAGATACCTTAGGTAGTGCAAAATCTTACTTTGGGCAGTTGTTTGATTTCTCTGATTGGAAAACCATAGAATTAACAAATAGCTTTTGTTTTATGCTTGGGTTGGCCGTAATTTTTTCTGTTGCGGGTAGAAGTATTTGGCTTACTAAATGGAGTCAATTTTTGATTGCACCAAATCCTGACTTAGGTCTGTTTAGGTCTCTTGGCCTCACTTTCAGTGCCATCGTATTGTTGCTTTTAAGCATTTCTTTCTTGTCTGCCTCTGAGCTCAACCCTTTTATTTATTATCGTTTTTAATGGCCAGTGATCTCAAATACGCAAAAATAAAAAACCTGCTTTTTGGCTTGGTTTTATTGCTTTTGTTGTTATCCTGGATTGAACAAAACTCACACTTTATAAGGCTAAAACCCTTAGGAGGAGAGCAAGCCATCATAGAAAAAAGTCCATTTACCGCAAGCAACTGGCGTTCTGGTGTCTTTCAAGAAGGCCAAGAGGCACATGTAAATCAAAGATTTGGATTGCGGCCATTTATGGTAAGGTTTTACAATGAAATTTTTGATCGTTTGTTTGATGAATACCAAGCAAAAGGAGTCATTATGGGAAAGGATGGTTTTCTGTTTGAGGAAAATTATTTGCTTGCAGCGAGTGGCCGTGATTTTTTAGGTGCAGATTCTATTCTGCTTTTGGCAGATAAGCTTGCATTCATTCAGCAAAATTTGGCCAAGCAGCATAAGCAATTATTGGTGTGTTTGGCGCCCGGAAAAGGTTCGTTCTTTTTAGATAAAATGCCACCGGGTTATTCAAGAAAAAATTTGGATAGGAATCATCCTCATTTTGTTAAAGCTTTAAATCAGAGAAAAATTCCACTTTTGGATGTCCAAACTTGGTTTTTAAATTTAAAAGCAACGACACCATATCCATTGTTTCCAAAAACAGGGATTCACTGGAGTAGCTACGGAGAATACTTGGTTGCTGATTCAATGATCAAAAGGGTAGAGGAGCTTGCCCAAAAACCTTTGCCTCAACTTCAATTACTCAGCATTGAGCAGGATATCAACCCAAGAGACCGCGACGACGATATTGAGCTTGGTATGAATCTGCTAAGAGACTTGCCAGATTTTAAAATGGCTTATCCTAAATTTCGTATAGTTCCATTAAATGCTGGTAAGACAGCACCTAAAGTTTTGGTTATTGGCGATAGTTTTTATTATGGTATGTATAATTGGGGCATGATGGAGCACGTGTTTGTAAACGGCGAATTTTGGTATTACAACCACGAACGGCTCATTCCCAAAATGCCTGCATCCAATGTGTCAGAACTCACCAATTACGCTTCAAAAGTACAAGAATTTGACGTGATCATACTGTTAATCACAGAGGCCAATCTACCTAGATTTGGCTTTGGAATGATCGAATCCTATCTCAATAAAAAGTAACTTGACGAGTACTTATACCTTTGGTATATGTTTGACATTAAGCGCAACCCAACCTTTTTGACCTTTGCTTTTCTCAAAGCTTACTTCATCGCGTTCTGCAATTGGGTGCATGAGGTTTGCAGCATGTACAAAGATGTTTTCGCCGCTCGCTTTGTCTTTAATAAAGCCATATCCTTTGGAATCGTTAAAAAATATAACCGTTCCTGTATCTGCGCCTGAATCTTCATCTTCATTGTCTTCGCGACGCGGGATGCCAATTTCAATACTTTCTGCATCAATTTCAACACGGGTTGATGGATCAATTGGAGCATCTACAATGCGACCAAATTCATCGACATAAGCCATCATGCTATCAAGACCACCACCACCTGAGTTAGCTTTCCGCTCTTCGGAGCGAAGCATTTTTTCTTTTTTCTTTTTTGCTTTTAGTTTTTCTTTTTCCTTTTTGGAATAGGTTTCTTTGGATTTGGCCATTCGAATAGTTTAATTTTTTGTGTTGCCATATGAAAAAGTAGGATGGAAAGGCAACTTACGATTACGAAGGCGAATTATGCTGCAAAGATACTAAAAACTTGTTGGTGGAAGGCCTTTGAATTATTGGTGTCTTTTGGTTGGTTGCCAAATCGAGGATTGTATTCCTCCAAAAAACTTTAACATGCCAATAAATAAGGCCAAATTCATGCTGATAAAATGCAGTGGAAACCTCAGCCAAACGATATGTTTGCCATTTTGTTTTAAGACGTAATCGACGATAAAAATCATCGGAATACAAAGCAAAACATAAAAAGATAATTGCAAGATGAGTGACTCATTTCGATTAGAAACAATATAAATACACATTAAAAAAAGAAAGCTGGGGAGTAGCCATCTGAGTACTTTATGTGAAAAGAATGCCAGTGAGACCCAATTAAATTTAAACAAGATTGGCCAAAAGCGTTTTAGATTTTGAAAATTTCCTGCCGATATACGAACTTTTCTTAAAAACTCAATCATCGGGTCATTTGACACATCTTCAAGTACCACAGCTTCCTTTTGATTGATACATTTATATCCTTTTTCGATGCAAGTCATATTGATGTAAAAATCATCTACTAAAAAATGTGCAGGAATGGGCTCAAAACACTTTTTTCGAAATGCAAAACAGCCACCAAATGGACCCATCATGGCACCCCAAAGTTTGCCTTCAGCATCTTTTATAGCAACTTCGTTGGCAATATATTGAGATTCAGGAATGGAGATTCCGGTTTGTTTGATGCCATAATGTTGCATGCGGGTGTCGACCAGTCCAATGCTTGTATCCTCAAAAGGGGCTTGTAAATAAATGAGTGTTTGGGGTGTAAACAAAACGTTGGCATCCGTAAGTACAATTAAATCGTTAGTAGCTTTTGGCACAAGCGCATTGACAATTTGAATTTTTCCTTGTCTTTTTTCAAACTCAATAACTTGGCAATCTGCAAATTTTGATTGGTATTCATTGGCAATTAATGAGGTGAAATCTTCACTATTGTCAATGCCTATGAGCAGTTCTATTTTTTCAGGGGGGTAGTTGCTATTTAGGATCGAATCGAGTTTGTCTTTGAGTACCTTTTCTTCGTTGTGTGCGGCAATAATGATACTCAATGCTGGTCTGTGGCTCGAGATAGCATGAGCAGCTGGTGTTTGGAGCTTATTTGATAAGTATTTGATCAGAAGAGGGTAAAGTAGATAACTATAGGTTAGAAGTAAGATGCCGATGATGATAAGTAAAGGAAAGCCCATGTTGCAATATTACTTATTATTTTGAAGTTCTTTCAAGTGCATTTTCAATTGTTTTTGAACGTGAGTTGCATTAAAATGCCTTGAAAAATAGGTACTAAAATAGTTTGAGCGTTCAAGTAATTCTTGAGGGCTACTCAATAAGGAAATTAGATCATTCTTAAAATCATCCAATTGATCATGTATCAAAGTAGGATCCAACATCGGCAAGCCATCTGCAGATTTTTGACTCAACACGATAGGCGCACCTACGCTCATTGCTTCAAGAATTTTCATTTTAACTCCTGAGCCTGATTGTAAACAACCTACGAAAATACCATGTTCGGCAATAAATGCCCTGGCATCCGGCACAAAGCCATGTAGGTGAACACCAGGAAGTTGCCAATCCCTAAAAGCCTCAGAACCCTTACCAGCAATATGAAATTCAAGCGCTGGAAGTTCTTGCTTGAGTTGTGGAAATACTTTGTTTAAAAACCATTCCACGGCTTCTATATTTGGATTCCAATTAAATGCACCTAAAAAACATAATTGCAATGGAGCTAGATTGCTTTTTACAGCACTTATTTCTATAGAAGAGGGTAGGTATCTGCAGGTGCTTAAGGTTTCTGCTTCAATTTGTTGAAGGTCTTCTTGAGAAATAGCTAGAATGAGATCTAATTTACCTAGATCTTCACTCCAAATAGTTCTTTCGGCCCACTTTAAAGCATAAGCTAATTGCTGTAGGTACCATTTTTTAAAAATATTTTTTGTGTTGTTGGCCAAATCCTTCCAAATCCGGTATTCAATATTATGTGCTCGGTAAATAAATTTTGCCTTAGTAAACTTACTCAGAGGAGCGGCATAAACTGCAGCAAATAAGCTTTCAAAAATCACAATATCGTAGGCCTGAATGCTGAGTTCTTTCTGCAAAGTTCCTAGCACTTTATTGTCGTAAAATCGTCTAAGGTTATATGACTCCTGTTTGATCAATGCAATAAGTGCGGCTATGGGCTTGATGCGCGTATCGATTTGGTGTCCGGATACTTTGAGTTTTGGATGTTTTAAGAATGCACTTGATTCAAAAGGGTGCTTATGCGTTGCCAAGGCATGGTAATTTACCGATTCGATTTCATCCAAGGATAAGATATCTATAAGAAGACGAGACATAGCTAAAGAGCCTCCGTCAGTGATAGGATAAGGTGGTTTATGGCTGATTATCAATACTTTCACAACTCAATATTAAATGGCTTGTGCCTTCTTTGTGAGGTAAATTGCTACTGGTGTAAAAAGAATGCCTGCCAACCACATGCCCAAAAACGGGCTCAAGGTATCGGTATCCGCAAGGTTATCACCAATTGAATTCACAATGAAATAGCACATAAATATCAAGGCGGCGATCACAACAGGGGCGCCAAACCCTCCTTTTTTCATGAGTGCTCCCAAGGGTGCTCCCACGAAAAATAATACAATGATAGCATAGGTAAGTGCGAACTTTCTATGAAATTCAATCCAATAAAGCGATGTTTCCTTCTCTAGAGTTTTAATGAACTGTTGTTGATTTTCGAGTTGTTGTTGATTGCGTCTGATTTTGGAAATAGTTAAGTTGTAGGCCAATTGTTTGTCCGTATTCGAAATTTTTTCAAAAATGATAGGTTGCATTTGCCCTGAGGATGCAGTCATTTTGGGATCTTCAGTGGTGGTTTGTTGCAACGCTTTGCTTAAACTCAGAAATCCTAAATTGGTTTGATTGATAAATTGCTGGCGCAACGTTTGCTTCTTATGATTGATAGAGTCTATGGCCTCATTGATCTGAAAAATATTTAACATTTCATATTTATCAGTAAAAAGATCTTCCTTGGAACGGTTCAATTCCAAGCCACCTAAATCCAACTTATATACCCCTTGAGAAAAACTTGAAACACGAGAAGGTCTTTTTGAGGGATTGCTGAGTTGTTTGTTGGGTAGATACATTGGGTTTTGGATATCTAGCTCTTCTAAAATGTTCCCATCATGAAGATTTAAAAACACATAGCGTCCGTTGATAGATTTGTAAACAGTTGCTGTTTTGGCGCGTACGGTTCTTAATTGCGTTGGCTGGGTGTAGTCGTGGATGGTAATGCCATTGCATTTGTTGCCTTTGAGGGAATCCACTTTTATGGCGTAGCCTTCAAAATTTTTGGAGTAAACACCCGGAGTGAGGATGGTTGATATTTTTTTATTCTGGATATCAAAAATAAGTGTGTGCCATTTAAGGTTAGCAGCTGGAATCACATAATTTGCAAACAAAAATGTCCCGATGGCAAGTATACTTACAATGAATATGAGCGGTCTGAGAATGCGCAGTAAGGAGAATCCGCTTGATTTTAAGGCAGTGAGTTCGTTATGCTCAGATAAATTCCCAAGGGCCATCAATGATGAGAGCAAAATCGCTAAGGGCAATGCAAGTGGCACAATTCCGGCTGAAACATACACGAGTAATTCGAGGATCACCCAGACTCTTAGTCCTTTACCCATTAAATCGTCGATATACACCCAAAAAAATTGCAATATGAGCATGAACATCGAAATTAGCAAGGTCACCACAAATGGTCCTGTAAATGACTTTAAACTAAATAATACCAGGCGTTTCAAGCGTAAATTTTAGAACAAATTTAACTTTTTTTGGGGAGGATTGGCTAGGCTTTACCTAGGGTTTATGCACCAATAATACGCTTTAAATCAGAGATTGCTTGGTGCCAAAGAGCCTGACTGCTTTCGGTGTCTGCAGCACTTGCAAAATCTGTGATGTGTAAAATCACTGAATTGGTCATTGGATCAACCACATAAGCCAACTCAAAATATGTATCTAGACCTTGTTGCTCGTCATCTATCCACTGAAATCTGATTTTAGAATTTAATTTTAACTGAACTAGACGCGCAATTTCTTCATTTCCATCCCATTCAAAGGTGTACAAATCGTCGTTTACGCGAACATCATCCGCAAACCAATCTGCCAATCCATCAGGGGTGCTGATAAGTTTTTCAAGCACGCGAGGTGAGGTTTTTAGCAGAAATTCCAACTTGTACTTTTCTTTCATCGCCCCCTTGGTTTTATTGTTAAATTTGTGATTCATTAAATATACAAAGTTTTAATTAAATGTCCGATCAAAATCAGTTAGAAAAGCTAGGAAATCAATTTTTTAAATACCGTGGTCAAATCCCGGTATTATTCTTCCTTGTCGCTTTTGGACTCATGCATTATTTTCCAAACTCAGGTCATTGGACGCAGCCGTCAAGAATTCTTTTTGCTCTTGGATTAGTGATTTTTGGGCATGTCATTAGGGCATTAGCGGTTGGTAAAAGAGCTCAACACACCTCAGGCCGAAACCGCGACGAGCAAGTTGCTGAAGCGCTAAATACGACCGGAATTTATTCAATGATGCGCCATCCACTATATTTAGGCAACATCACCACTTACATGGGATGGGCAGTTTTTACTGGCATCGATTGGCTAGTGCCAGTTTTTTTGGTGTTGTTCATAGCCTATTATCGTCTCATTATTTATGCCGAAGAACAATTTTTATATAGAAAATTTGGATCGATGCATAGTGATTGGAAAAATAAAACTCCTCTACTATTACCTGCATTTTGGAAGTACCAATCCAATTCACAGCCCTTTTCACTAAAGGTGGTTTTAGAAAACGAATACTCGGGGTGGGCCGCATCAATGACTACGGCGTGGGTGCTATGGGTTTTTCAAACCTATGTAATGGGTGCTTTTCAAAGCAAACAATGTGAAATCTTGGCCTCGGCACTTTTTATTCTGATTTTTGGTCTTGGAATGCGCTATCTTAAAAAGAAAACCAATGTTTTCAAGGCCTCTTAACGCCTAAATGAAAATCATTGAGCTAAGTCAAACAATTGGCGCTGCTGTAAGCTCCGACCAAGTGTGAGTTCATCGGCATATTGAATTTCGGATCCTACAGCTATTCCTCTCGAAATGCGCGTAATGAGCAAAGGATATTCCTTAATTTTTTTGTAAATGTAGAAGTTGGTGGTATCTCCTTCCATAGTGGGGCTGAGCGCCAAAATAACCTCTTTAGGCGCTTCATTTTGAACGCGTTCGGTTAAGTTTACGATATTGAGTTGCTGCGGACCCACACCATCCATTGGTGAAATCAAGCCGCCCAGCACATGATACAAACCATTATAGGTATTGGTTGATTCAATGGCCATCACATCTCTAATGTCTTCAACGACGCATATTAGCGAAGAATCCCGCCTTGAATTGTTGCAAATTTGACAAATTTGGGTGTCTGCAATGTTGCCACAGCGCCTGCAATGCAAGACCTTATCTTGTAGGGCAGTAAGTGCGCCAATAAAGTCCGATAGCTCTACTTCAGAACGCCTTAACAAATCTAAAGCCAATCTAAGTGCTGTTCGCCTTCCAATGCCTGGTAAGCTTGCAAGTTGGTCTACAACTTGCTCCAAATATTGTGAAGGAATCTGCATGGGCCAAAATTAACGAAACTTTTAATTTGTACGGCGCCGCAAAATAGTAACTTTGCAACATGTCTGTCAAAGAGCTCAATATAAGAAATAAGCGTGCGCGCTTTGAATATCACCTCGAAGAAACTTTTGAGGCAGGTATGGTTTTGACAGGAACTGAAATCAAAAGTATTCGCAATGGAAAAGCATCCATTCTTGAGGCCTATGGACTATATGAAAGTGGCGAGGTTTGGTTGAGAAATATGCATATTACCGCTTATGAAAATGGTTCTTTTTACAACCATAAACCCAAAGCAGATAGAAAATTATTACTGACTAAAAAAGAAATTAGTCGCATAGAAAAGTTTTTAAAAATCAAGGGGCACACCCTCGTTCCCATCAAACTTTTTCTCTCTGAAAAGGGTTGGGTTAAATTGCAAATTGCTTGTGCTACGGGTAAAAAACTCCACGACAAACGTCAGGATCTCAAAGAAAAAGACGATAAACGAGAAATGGACCGAATGCTCAAACGCTAAACCGAAGGCTTAGTCTTTGATCACAGGATATCCTGGATATTTTTTCTTATCAAAAACAAACTTGGTATCGTCAATATCGGGATTGGCCGTAAACTTTGTTACGACGTAGGTCATGGTGGTGCCATCTTTGGCCTTCATACTGGCCTTTACCAACTCATTCTCCGTTTTAGAGATATATAATACGATGGTATGGTACTCGGCTTTTGAAGGTATCTTGGGATAAAGGTTGATGACGTGAACCGCTTGGCCATTGAGCTTGTCTTCGTGGTCGTATTTGTTTTTAAAACCTGTTTCCCATATGGTCATGAGTCGTTTTGGGTTAATAGACTCTTCGTCATCAGCACTTGCATCAGATTCGTAAACCGATCGTTCGTCTTTGATGATTGTCCAAGTCTTCACACCATTGCAAATCATGGTGTTGTCACCGTAAGAGGCATAAAATTTATTGCCTTTTACCCATCCTTTGCCAATTTCATTTTCATTGGTACCATTGGTAGAGTTTTTAACACTTGCATTGAATTCAATATAAAAGGACTTCATGCCCTTCATTTTTGTTGAAAGTTTGTCTAAAATACCTTGTGCCTTAGCATCTTGAGCAAAAGCTTGGCTTGTAAAAATAGTTAGGCAAAGTAAAAGTAATAAACGCATTGTATATGATTTTGAATGCAAATATCATAAATTATGCCAAATACACGAAATATTTAAATCTTGGTTCATTATTCTGTAATGATCAGCGGATGATTACTAATGAATTCATTACTGATGATTTGCAAAAGATAGGCCCCGGATTTTAAATTTGCCGGTGTATGAATTTGATTTTGGTAAGCGGTGTTTAAAATTATTTTTCCATTGGCATCATATAATCGAATAAAATCAGCGCTCGTACCATTTATATGCAATACGGAACCAGCGCATATAGGATTAGGGTAAACAGCGCGCGCCGGAGCTTTTTGAATTTGATTACCAGCCATTGAACCAATATTGATATTATCTATATAAAGGCAATTGCCCCAGTCGCCTATGTTTCTAAAAGCAATTTGTAAATCCCCAGAGTTGTTAAAAGCACTCAAATCCACAGAATCTGTACGCCATTGAGTTGCTGAAGGAGTAAAGAAACTTTGAAAATCTGGTGAGGTCGCTAAATCAAGACCTCCTTTAAAATAGAGCACCTGTTCGGTTTCAAAGCAGTCCGTAGAGACAACAACTTGTAACGAATCTGAGTATCCGCCTCCCCAACGTGCATAGGCCACATCGAAATAGAGCATTGGTTGAATTTGTAATGCGGCTGTATTGATAGGCATGATTAAATCATCGAAAGTTCCTTGAGAATTGATATCATAATTATTAAAAAATGTAGATTGACTAGAATTTGAATAGCCTCCAGCAGTGGTAGATAATAACCATGTTCCATTGCCATTGTGATCTTTAACGAGCCATCCTTCGGGAAGAAATTGTTGCTGAAAATCTTCTGTAATACCTGTTTGAAAATCAAAAAAGTCTAATGAAACATATAAGGAATCAGTATCTGTAAGGCCGTCGGCATCGGTGATATTTAAAATGGCTAAATGCTGACCCTGGCTAGAAAATAGTACAGAGGGGTTTCTTAGTGTCGAGGAGCTTGGGCTTCCTGTTGGAAAGGTCCACTGCCAAGTAGCATTTTGATGATTCAAAAATGAATAGTCGTCAAAATGAAAGGAATCAACGGCGCAAATAGCCAATTGTTGTAATTTGTCGACAGTAATTCTTGCTATGATTTGCGACGGATTTTCAACAAGCGGACTCTCATAAATTCCTTTGCCGTAGGTGGCAAGTCTGATCTTGGAGTCTCTGTAAAAAGGTTTAAGAATGTTACCATTTGTAAAGAGGGGTAAACCATTGTTTTCTAGGCTAAATGCGCTTTGATTATTTCGGTAATAGACCGCTTTATTGGTGGCTACATAAATACCACCATCAGTACCAGCAATGTGGATCAAAGATTGAATTGATTCATTATTAAGTAAGGCAGTGGTAAGATTGGACCAAGATAGACCACCATCGGTGGTTTTGAATACCTTAGAGCCATTAGCCCCACTGGGGTAGGCAAGCCAAAGTTCATTGTCATTCTGGGGGTTCAAACTCAATAACATTCGACTAGAATTGCCTGCCGGAGGATTCAATTGCGTCCAGTTCATACCTCCATCGGTGCTCTTCCAAAGTTTGCCCGTGTTGCCACTAGCGGCTTTTTGATTCAAATAAATCACTTGAGGATCTTGTGAGCCAATTTCAATGTAGTTCACTTTTTCATTGACGTCCGTACCAAAGGTAAAAAGCAATTCAAAGCTTGCACCCATGTCTTTTGTGCGGTATAATTTGTTCTCAAAACCCGTATAGGCCTCACTGTAGCAATTGGGGTGAAAAACCAATTCAGAGGATTGCGCAGCCCAATAACTTTCGTTTGGATTGATGCCAAAAGAGGCATTTGAAATAGCTCCATCAAGAGTTAATGGAATGCGTTTGCCATTGACATCAGAAAAGTAGGTCAAGGTATTGATACCAGGGTTGACATAGCCTGTTGGGGCCTCACCACCACCCAATTCTAAAAAATTTCCTGCGCCATAATTTTCATGGTAGGCCAAGTTGCCATTGTGGTATAGACCACCAACCAATACATCTTCATTCCATCCGTTATCAAAACCCCAATAATCTGAACCATGAATTCCAGACATATAGAAATCTGGTTGGGTAGTCATAAAATCGGTACTGTGGTAGATGCCGCCGTCTGTTGTTACCCAACAATGCGAGCCAATCATTCTAAAATCTTGGTTGTCAACATGTAAATTCAATGGGCCACCAACATATCCTGAAACTGAAGAAAAGGTCTCTGCGCCATCATCAGACCTGTACAAATTCAATCCACCGATCAGTACCTGATCTGCATTGGTTGGATTGGCCATAAGGGCACAATTATAAAATCCTTGGTGATAGGTCCATGTAGGTGTGCCCATGGCTAAATTTGGATGCGTGGCAGAGTAGGGGCCTCCTGCAGGAGAATTAGGTAGGGTCCAGTTTTGGCCTCCATTATCGCTGCGATACAATCCTATAAATCCGAAATCATCGGGTTTTGAATCTCCAATTAAGTAGGCATAAACACGTTCTGGATTGGCTGCACTAACGGCGAGCCTCCCGCCGCGATCCAAGCGTGCAGGATCATTAGAATTATACCAGCCATTATCCTGAAGTGTCCAATTAAGGCCGCTATCTGTAGAGATAAAAAACTCACAGCGAATTAAAGTTGGATTGTTTTTAAGTAAATACAATGTTTGTGCACTTCCAGGCTTTAATTTGATGTCATATGCTTTCTCAATAAAAAGTTGTGTCCAGTCTAGCCCTCCATTATTACTGCGATACAGCCCCTTTCCAGTTGCTGCAAGTACGATGCTAGGGTTGGTTTCAAGCATGTAAATTTCATTTACATTGAGCCCAGTTGTTACAAGGGTATTGACCCAGGTGAGCCCACCATCGGTACTTAAAAAAAGTCCTTTATTGCCTCCTGCTATAACCACGCTAGGATTCGTGGGGTGCACTTCTATTGCTGTTACTCCAGAACCAAAATCAATATTTTTTGAACTCAGCAACCAATTTTGGCCACCATCCATACTTTTGTATACTTCTCCTGGTTCGGTGCCGCAATAGCAAGTATTGGGTTGGCTATTGCATTGGTCAAAGCTGTAAATATTACTCTGCCCTGAGCCTTGTGTGAGGCCTTCTTGATAGTTGGTAATAGGGCCCACCACCTCCCAGTTGGAGTTTTTAGTGCACGCGCTTTGTTTTTTGAGATAATTTGCTTCTTTGACTTGTTCATCAGCCTCATTAATTGCTAGAATAAACCCTTCGTCGTTGATCAAATATTGATGCTCTCTGATCCATCGTTTGTAATATTGCGTGTGGTATGTTTTTTCAAAGGGCCTATGACGGTAATACGCCTCATAGGCATTTTGCACCTCATAAACGTTTGGATTGCTACCATACATCATTTTTGCCCATTCGGGGAGCTGAGCAATTTCTGCAGCACTTGGCTTGAGCATTTGTTGAGCAAAAGAAAGTTGGTAAGAAAAACAAATGAAAAAGATAGAAACAAGATAATTGTACATAATTGAAGTTTGGAACCTCAATTTACAACATTTTATCCAATGAACCTTTTTTCTTGATTCGTAGTTGGGATCATGCAGCGCTCATATTTACCAAACCAACGGTACCGATACTTCGCCACAATATCATAAGCCCCATCCCGTATAAACCTAGGAATTATCCAGCCTAATTGTGACCAATGGAACGGACCAAAAAGGGTTTTATAAATTTTTAAGACGGCAGTGCTTTTTTGTGAACAAACTTGTTGCTTAAAATAAGCAACACTTTGGTACAAGGGTGCTTCCAATTTACTTTGATCTACATCAGTTGTCAATCCTTGAAATGAACTGAAGTAAAAAATTTCCTTTGCGTCTTTTCTTAAGATGTACTGCACAAAGCGGTTGCAAAGGGCACATTGTCCGTCAAAAACAATTAAATGATCCGGTAGGCTCGTTTTATTTTTTTGCTGAGATTTCAAAGTTTTTTGCATCACTCACTTTTTGATTCAGCAGGGCAATTTGAAGAACTTCTGACATCTTACTGACATAATGAATGTGAAGACCCTCAAGGTAATTTGGGGCTATTTCGTCAACATCTTGCTTGTTTTTCTCACAAAGAATAAGCGTTTTGATTCCAGCCCTTTTTGCTGCGAGTATTTTTTCTTTGATTCCGCCCACTGCCAACACTTCACCGCGTAAGGTAATTTCGCCGGTCATCGCCAAATTATTTTTCACTTTTCGTTGCGTAAATAAGGAAGCTAGCGCGGTGAGCATCGTAATGCCTGCACTAGGGCCATCTTTAGGGGTGGCGCCTTCAGGGACATGCACATGAACATTGTATTGCTCAAAAATCGCAGGGTCAATCTTTAGAAGCTCATGGTGACTTTTTAAATATTCTAAGGCGATGACTGCTGATTCTTTCATGACGTCTCCTAAATTGCCCGTGAGCGAAAGCTTGCCACTTCCTTTTGAAATCAAACTTTCAATAAATAGGATGTCTCCGCCAGCTGATGTCCAGGCAAGGCCTGTGACCACACCGGCAACATCATTGTTGTTGTATTTTGTTCTTATTCGGCCTGCGCCCAAAATGCCAAACAAATCCTCTTTGGTAATCTTGGTTTGAAATTCCTCTTCCATGGCAATTTGTCGGGCACGATTGCGAACAAGCTTTGCTGTTATCTTATCTAGGCTCCGCACCCCTGATTCGAAGGTGTAAGATTCAATGATTTGTTGCCAGACTTTCTTATCTATGGAAATATCATTTTTAGAGATGCCATGGGCAGCAAGTTGCTTGGGCATAAGGTGCCTTTTGGCTATTTCAATTTTCTCCTCTAGGGTATAACCATTGACTTCAATAATTTCCATTCTATCCAATAAAGGACCCTGTATGTTTTGTAGGTTATTGGCTGTGGCAATGAAAAGTACTTTAGATAGGTCAAATTCTGTCTCGACGTAGTTGTCGTAAAAAGCAGCGTTTTGTTCCGGATCCAACACTTCAAGCAAAGCAGAGGACGGGTCTCCGTGGTTGCTTCGGCCTAGTTTGTCTATTTCATCGAGCACGAAAACCGGATTTGCCGTTTCGGCTTTTTTTAGGTTTTGCATGATTCTACCAGGCATCGCTCCAATGTATGTTTTGCGGTGCCCACGAATTTCTGCCTCATCATGTAGGCCACCCAAAGACATGCGTACGTATTTTCGACCAAGTGCTTGGGCAATTGACTTGCCGAGCGATGTTTTCCCAACCCCTGGAGGGCCGTAGAAACATAAAATTGGAGCCTTCATATTGCCTTTCAACTTGAGAACAGCCAAGTATTCTAAGATGCGCTCCTTCACTTTTTCTAGTCCAAAATGATCCTTTTCTAAAATACGTTTGGCTAGATTTAAATCGAGCTTGTCTTTGGTATAAACATTCCAAGGAAGCTCCAAAAGTAGGTCTAGGTAGTTGAGTTGAACGGTGTACTCAGCGCCTTGCGGATTCATGCGTTGTAACTTTTCGAGTTCTTTATTAAAAAGTTTAGCAACCCGCTGATCCCAATTTTTACTCTGAGCCCTTTCTTCTAGATCTTTGACATCTTGAATTTGAGGGTTATCACCGAGTTCATCTTGAATGGTGCGCATTTGCTGATGTAAAAAATACTCTCGCTGCTGTTTATCGAGGTCTTTACGCACTTTATTTTGGATTTCATTGCGCATTTCCAACAGTTGTGCCTCAGCCGTAAGGTGCTCCAAAACGAGCATTACGCGTTTTTTCATGTCCATTTGTTCAAGCATCCCTTGCTTTTTAGACACGTCGGCATTCATATTTGAAGAAATGAAATTCACCAAAAAACTTGGGCTATCGATATTTCCTATGGCAAATTGCGCCTCAGATGGGATATTGGGGCTTTCTCTAATGATTTGCAAAGCCAAGTCTTTGATGGTTGCAAACATGACTTCAAGCTCCTTGTTGTTTTTATCAAACTTTAGCTCTTTAAGCACTTTTATTTTGGCTTTCAAATAGGGCTCGCTTTGGGTCGCTTCAAGCATTTCAAACCGGCGTTTTCCTTGAATGATGACCGTCGAACTGCCATCGGGCATTTTAAGTAAGCGTATAATTTGAGCAACTGTTCCTATCCTATGAAGATCCTCAAAGAGGGGAGCTTCTACATCCTGATTTTTTTGAGAAACCACACCAATGATTTTATTGCCGCGATTGGCTTCCTGAATGAGTTTGATAGATTTGTCTCTACCCACAGTGATAGGTATAACTACACCAGGAAAAAGAACGTTATTTCGCAAGGGGAGTATGGGTAATTCTTCTGGGAATTCTTGCTGATTCATTTGTGCTTCTTCTTCTGCTGTAATTAGCGGAATAAATTCAGCATCTGCGTCGTAGCCAGAAAAACCAAAAAAACCTTGATCAAAGAGTGTGCTCATAAATAATTTAATTGTTACTTGAACCTTAGTCAAGATGCATGCCAAAATGGACCAGCATGAAAAAAAGTCAGTTCTTGGCTAAAAACCTCAGGATTTCAATGTCTTGATCCGTTAACTCGGTATTTCTTCTAGACATCATGGCAGATATTGAGCCTATGGCTTTATCAAAGTCGTGCTTTTCACTCTGAGGATCCGAAATCCATTGAAAAGAAGGGATATATTTAGGAGGAAAGCCACTTGTCATGATATTTGAACCCACTCCAACCACGGTAGCGGTATTGAATTGAACATTGATTGCTGACATGCTGTGATCTCCCATTGTAAGCCCCATAAATAATTCATTGGTACTTTGCATAGTCTCGTGCTCATAGCAATAGGTACTTACCGTACTGTAATTATTTTTAAGGTTTGAGCAGTTGGTATCTGCACCTAAATTACACCATTCACCAATGAGCGCATTACCTAAAAATCCGTCGTGCCCTTTATTGGAATAGCCTTGAAAGAGGCTGTTACTTACCTCCCCTCCAATGCGACAATGTGGGCCAATAGTAGTTGCGCCATAAATTTTTGCACCCATTTTAATTACAGCGCCATCCATTATAGCGAGTGGCCCTCTAAGCAGGCTACCCTCCATAATTTCAACGTTTTTACCAATATAAATGGGTCCGGTTTTTGTATTGAAAGTAACACCTTCAGCTCGCACTCCTTCCATTAGAATTAAGTCAGTAAGAGGCCCAAGGAGCAGGTTGTTTTCGCCGAGTTGCGCAATCGAATTATTAAGGCTAGCCAGTTGAAAATCAGCTTTTAAGATCAGTTCATTTTTAAGATACAAGTCCCAACGATTTTCCAACAGAATGGGCTCTGAGCTAAATTCCACTTTGATTTGAGCCGTACCGTTGATCGCCAGGCAGTGCTCCTTGTAATAGAGGGCTTGATTAATTTGTAAATCCAATACAGCCTCTGCAAATGCTTTGGTGGCGATGCATTGGGCATTGATCCAAATGCCATCAATGCTTGGATATTTTTGTTGTAAATAGTCTTCGGTTTGAAAACCAATTTGAGCCTGTGGCATAAGTAGCTGCCAACGCTCAGTATTTGTGTAAATCCCACAGCGCAACTCGGCAAGTGGCTTGGTCAGTGTAAGTGGCGCAAATCTTAAATGTAGCGAGTTATCGGATAGGATTAGTTTCATCTAAATTTTTAATTGAAAAGGTATAGCTGCTCAAATATAACAATACAAAGGTCAATAATCCATTGATCAAAAGTACTTCATTCCCAAATTCATAGCCCTGCCATATCAAATCTGCATTGATACTCAAGAGGTAACAGCAAACTGGGGCTGCTGTAACAACAAGGGGAATGGCCCAAGATGGCGCCATTCTTTTAGTGAGGATTCCAAATGCAAAAAGTCCAAGTAGAGGGCCATAGGTATAGGATGCAATTAAGAAAATGAGGTCGACAATGCTTTTATCGTTGTACCATTTAAAAAGGAATACCAAAAGGGTAAATAAAAGTGCGAAGCTAATATGTACAATTCTTTTGACCCTCACACGCTCTTCTTCGGGTAGCTTGTTGCGTTCGAAACCTATGATATCGATGCAAAAAGAAGCGGTTAGGGCAGTAATAGCGCCATCAACAGATGGAAAAAGGGCAGAAATAAGTCCGATGATAAATACAATGAAAACACCACTCGGTAAGTAGTTTTGAATGATTTGAGGGAAGAGATCGTCTGGTGCGAATTTTAAACCGTTTTGTAGCGCGTAATAACTCAAAATACTTCCTAGGAATAAAAATAACGCATTTACTAAAAGAAGTGTGAAGCTAAATACAACCATGTTTTTTTGAGCATCTTTGAGTGTTTTGACGCTGATGTTTTTTTGCATCATTTCTTGATCAAGCCCGGTCATAGCAATGGTTATAAAGGCACCACCTATGAAATGTTTGAAAAAATAATCCTTCTTCGATGGGTTCCAAGCGCCAATTTCAGTGAGCCCCTCATGTTGAAGATTTTGCCAAAGTTGCCCCCAGGAAAGATCCATTTGATGCTGCAAGGTAAGAATGCAAACCACGAGGGCTAACAACATAAAAAACGTTTGGAGTGTGTCAGTCCATACGATAGTTTTCACTCCACCTTTGAGCGTATAAGCGAGAATCATCAGTACAATTAACAATGTTGATTGCCAAAATTGAATGCCAATAGGTTCAAAAACAAATAGTTGTAGAACATTGATTACTAAATATAACCGAACAGTGGCGCCTAGTGTCCTAGAGAGAATAAAATATGCAGCGCCCCATTGATAGGCATGCAACCCCAGACGGAGTTCTAAATAACGGTAAATGGAAGTGAGTTGGTATTTGTAGTACAGAGGAAGCAAAACGTAGGCTACCACAAAATATCCAGTAAAAAACCCCAATACCAACTGATAATAGTGCCATGCACTGCTGCTTACAGCTCCAGGAACTGAAACAAAGGTAACGCCTGAAAGTGAAGTGCCTATCATGCCAAAAGCCACCAAATACCAAGGGCTTTTCTTATCACCAGTAAAAAAACTATGGCTATTCGCGCCTCTTGAACTTAAATAGGCAATTGCCAATAGTAGTCCAAAATACAGCACCAAAATGATGGGAAGCAAAAATTGATTCATAGGGTAAAAATAAGCTAAAGCAGTATATTTGCCTCAAAAAAATAGCCATGCATTTCAATTTTATCTTCTATTTGCTTTTCTTAACCATTATTGCTTTAGTTGTAATATTCATGACTACGTACAAGAAACAAACGCAGGTTGATGTATTGAAACTTCAAAATGAAATGAATCTTCAAAAGCAAGCCTATTTTTTACCTAGTAAATTAGAGGCCTATCAGCGTTGTATTTTATTACTCGATCGAATTTCGCCGGCAAACCTTTGCTTGAGAACCCTTCAAACTCAACTCAGCGCGCGCGCTCAGCAAAGCCTTTTGATCAAAACTGTGCGCGATGAATTTGAACACAACATTGCTCAACAACTTTTTGTCTCAGCTGAAGGCTGGCAAATTTTAATTCAATCAAAAGAAGAAGTATTAAGGGTTATAAACTTAGCATCCAGTACTTTGAGTGAAAATTCAACCGCCACAGAGCTAGCAGCAAAAATCCTTGAAATCAGCGGGCAAGTGAGCCCATTTCCTACTGAAATATGCCGTAGTTTTTTACAGAAGGAATTCCAAGAATTTATTTCTTAAGCCATTTTTCTTTAACAATAGCTATGATCATTGGTAATAACGAAAGACCAATGATTCCAAAAATCACCGTTTCAAAGTGCTGACGTACAAAGGGTAAATTGCCAAAGTAATAGCCCAATAAAGTGAGGCCGAGTACCCAAGTTATGCCGCCAATGATATTGTATTTGACAAAGATCTTGTAGGGCATTGAGGCGATACCCGCTGTAAAAGGAGCAAAGGTGCGTACAATAGGGACAAAACGCGCAATGACAATCGTTTTGGCACCGTGCCTCTCAAAAAAGGATTGTGTTTGAAGTAGGTGTTTTTCCTTGACTAGTGCGTACTTTCCAATTTTGAGTTGGGTCAGTTTATTGCCAAATTTTTTACCTATCCAAAAATTAATGGCATCACCACTAATTGCTGCAATGATCAAGAGCAGCAGTACCACCCACAGGTTGAGTTGTGCATTTTGGGAGTCAATTTCTATGCCTGCACAAAACGATCCAGCTGCAAAAAGCAAAGAATCACCGGGTAATAGAGGCATGATCACGAGGCCCGTTTCAACGAAAATGATCAAAAATAAAATGGCATAAACCCAAATACCGTAGTCTTGAATGAGCGAAAATAAATAAGTGTCAATATGACGAATGAAATCAAAGAGATCTAAAATTGTTTGCATTTATTGACAACTTAAGTGAGGTGCATTTTCGCTGATCCATGCATTGATACCTCCTTCGAGCACATAGAGATTGGTTGCATTGTATTGTGTTTCTAAAAAATTTGCCAATGCTTCGGCACGTTTACCAGACTGGCACATCAATATGACTTGCTCGTAGGAATTATAATTTGAATACCGATTTGTAAATTCAGCCATAGGAATGGCGAGGCAATCAATTTTACAGGCATTGAGCTCATAGGGTTCTCTGATATCTATCAAAATACACTTATGCTGTTCGGCAATGGCTTTTAAAGCCTCCTCGGGACTCACTAGTTTCATTGGTAGTATTTAAACAAAGATAAAAACACTTGCTTAGATAAGCTCAATGTTTTTACTTTGTTTTTGAGCCAAAATTTTTATTCTTAATTGTTTGTCATGATCAAATTGAATGGTGAGTTGTTTTGTATGAAATTTTGATCTCCCCTTAGGTATAGTAAAGTAATTCACCCTGCAATTGCGCTGATATTTTAGATTTCGAATTAAATAATTCATTTTTGATTTTTCTTTCTCCCCCCATACAAACACCTGTTTGCTACATTGATATACAAGGACCTTATCGGATCCTATCAGCTGAACTCCAAAATGATTTGCCGCTGTTCGTTTTGGATAATTTAACCAAAGAATCAAAGTAAGGATGATTAAAAATTGATTTTTTCTGGTGATGCGAATAGGTCTGTAAATGATCATAAAACTAAGACTCCAAAAGACCAAGACCCAAATAAAAGGCACCTGAAATCCTTGTGACAAGGCTCCGGGCAAATGACTAAAAAAGCGCATGATTGCTAGCATTAATTCAATGGATTGATCAAGAATAAATGCATAAGCGGTTTTAAAAAATGGCAACAATACAGCCAAGGGAAAGCAGAGTGAAAGTATCAATACGAAGCTAGAGAGTGACATTAAAAAAAGACCAGCCAATGGTGCATAATTTGGGTAAACATGGAAATGATAAATACTCAAGGGCAGGGTAGTGAGCGTTGCGCTAAGGCCTAAGGCTGTGCCTGACCAAAGATGCTGAAGAATGTTAGAACGCCATGACAAAAGGCTCTCTATTTGGGAATAATATAAATAGATGCCAAGTATCGCTACATAGGATAATTGAAATCCAATATCAAACAAATAACTAGGGTCGTAGAGCAACATACAAAACGCTGAAAAAAACAACAGGGTGAGTTGACTTCTTTGCAAACCAAAAAACTGAGCAAAGATGAGCAAACTAAACATGAAAACACTCCGCAAAACCGATGCTGAAAGACCAGTAATAAAGGCATAATACCAAATCAAGCCAAGCACTATCATATAAGCTTGTTTTTTTGAAATCCACCGAGCAAAAATTCCCATAAAATTCGTTAGCAATAAAATAAATAATCCGATATGCATTCCCGAAACAGCCAAAATATGCATAGAACCAGTGGCTTGAAAATAATACCTCAATTGCTGACTTATTCCATCTCTTTGGCCAAGGACCAAGGCCCGGGCAATTGCAGCTGAGGCCGAGCCTAAATTTAAAGCAAAGAGTTTTGACCATTTTTCTTTCAAAACAAGCATGCCGTTTGGTGTGCGCAGTTGGTTTTGATTGGCACAAGGCATGATGTTTGTTCTACTCACAAAACAGTCGTGAGCACAGCCCTTCCTTTCCATAAAGCGCTCTAAATCGAATGCGCCTTGATATGTCTCATTGACAATACGCTTAGGTTGACATCTGAGCCAATAACTTTTTTTTAGGGAGAGTGCCGTGGAATCCTTTAGGTAAATCTGAAGTGGGATACTTTTGAATCTTTCCTTATCTCGGAAAGTAAAAATTCCTTGTCCTTTTTGAAGCTTTTGTGTCTGTTCTATAGAATAAAAGCGTATTTGCCCCAGAACCTCTTTTGAAAAATGCATTTTCCGTAAAACACGGTAGGCTTTTTGTTTTTCAAAAAGTGAAAAAAAACCAAGCGCAAAGCAGCATGATATTATTGCGATATTGCGCTGCGACGGTATCCATAGACCAATGCAACTCAGCGTTAAAATAATTGTAAAAATATATGCACTACCTTCCGTTAAATTACGGTAATCGCCAAAGTAAATACCTAAAACAAATGGCAATAACAATGCAAAAAAATGCCAAAGTTGCTTAAGAGCAACTTTTGGTTCTATTTCAAACATAAGCAGTAAATTATAAGTAAAATTTTCCTGCTTTGTATTTGATTTTTTCGGTTAATAAGTGTGGTCTTATGATGGCTTCAAGCGCTTGAGGTGAGGCGGCAAAATGATCTATGAGCTCACTAAGTGTGCGCGGCGAATGTAAAAATGTGAGCAAATCAGTCTCGTTCACCTGTAGCGGACTACATACATCGCAGATGCCACATGGGATTGCTTCTTGACCAAAATAGCTTAGTAGCTGAATCACACGACAGACTTTTGCTTTGCAATATTGCTCCATAGCTGCTACCTTACTTTGCATGGCTTCCTTTCTTTCAAGATAGATGGAGGGCTTTAATTTCAAATATGATTCAGCTAAACGCTCCCTGATGAGATACAATTGTGGCAGGCTACTTTTTTTGGATAATTCTATGATTCCGTTTTTTTGCATGAATTCTAATTGTTCATATAAACGGCTTGAAGATATTTTTAGTCTCTGAAGTAATTTATCCTCATGAATGGCTGTCATGTTTTCAAAAATACCAGGATAAGACCTCACTAAAGTTGCGCACAAGGTGTAATAGGCTTCATTTTGAATTTGAAAATGATACAACACCTCGTTATTGACGATAAACTGTATGCGCGTAGGTTGAAAAAAACCTTCAGAAAGACTTAAATTTCCATTTTGTTCAAGCAATTTGAGGGCAAAATATACCTCTTCATCTGGTAGATTAAAGGTCCGACAAAAATGCTTTAGATCAAAATCATAACGCTCCTCTTTGCCAGCACCTACAGCGACTTTTAAATAATTAAAAAGCGCTCTATACACAAAAGCAACGCGTTCGGCACTTGGGAAACTCCTTTTGAGTTGAAGTTGTAGTTTTTCTAAATCGCTCTTTTGATAGAGCAATAGGGCATAGGAAGGCAATCCGTCTCGGCCAGCTCTTCCGGCTTCTTGAAAATAGGCTTCAGGAGAACTTGGAACCTCGTAGTGTATTACAAAGCGAACATCTGGCTTGTCTATTCCCATGCCAAAGGCATTGGTTGCAACCATTATTTGAACTTGACCAAAAAGCCATTTTTGAAGTGAGCTTTTGCGTTCATTTGCTTCCATACCGCCGTGATATACCCCAACACTGATGCCATTTTGATGTAAAAGGAGGGCAAGTTCCTTCACCGATTTTCTCGTTTGGCAATAAATGATTGCACACGATTTTTCTCTTTTACAAAGTGCAATAATTTCAAATTCTTTTTGTTCGCTTTCTCTTACTCGATACGCCAAATTAGGCCTTGAAAAATCAGATTCTAATACCAAGGCCTTAGGCATTCCTAATTGTGATAAAATATCATTTTGCACGGCCTTAGTTGCTGTTGCAGTAAGGGCCAGCACAGGTACTTGAGATTGAAGTTTTCTGAGTTGAAGAATATTTCTAAAGGAGGGTCTAAAATCATGTCCCCATTCCGAAATGCAATGCGCTTCATCTACCACTAAAAGTGAAATTTTCATTTGTTTGAACCGCTCAATGAAAAGTGCCGACTGCATGCGCTCAGGAGAAGTGTAAAGAAAGTCGAGGCCACCAAATTTGGCGTTATCCAATATTTGATCTATTTCTCGGTAGCTGAGTTCGCTAGTGAGGGCGCGTGCGCGCAAGCCTTTTTTTTGCAAGTTGGCGACTTGATCCTGCATCAGGGCAATGAGCGGTGAAATCACGATACACAATCCTTCTCTTTGTAAGCCAGGTACTTGAAAACAAATTGATTTACCACCGCCCGTGGGCAACAATGCCAAGGTGTCTTGACCCCTCAAGGCTGCTTCAACCACAGGCTTTTGGGCAGGTCTAAATTGAGCATACCCCCAGTGTTTTTGAAGTAGGTCAAGTGCATGGTCCATAGCTGACATGTAACAAAGTTAAGGATTGCTTTTATACGCGCAATAAGTTGTTTGCTCCGTCATTATGTGGTATATTCGCACATCAATTAACAAGCTATGTCTGGGATGAACTTCCAATTTCCTGTAACTCACAATCCAAATAGCCAACTTGACGGCATCGACTGGAACAACCTTCCTTTCGGCAAAATATTTACCGATCACATGTTTGTCATGGAATATGCCGATGGTGCTTGGCAACAAGGTCAAATTGTACCGTTTGGCCCCATCAGCATGCATCCGGCTACTTCTGCAATCCATTACGGACAATCAATCTTTGAAGGCATGAAGGCCTACCGAAATCTTCAAAATGAGGTGGTGCTTTTTCGTCCAGAGTTGAATGCCCAACGCTTCTCGGAATCTGCTGCCCGTATGTGTATGCCCACGATTGCTGAAGATTTATTTTTAGAAGCAGTTCATCAATTGGTAGCACTTGATGCTGCATGGGTAACCAACAAACCAGGATATTCCCTATACATCAGGCCTTTTATGTTTGCCACAGATGAGTTTGTGGGTATCAAGCCCTCAGACACTTATAAATTCGTTATCATTAATTCACCTGTTGGTGCCTATTACGCCGAACCTGTTCGCGTTAAAATTGAAGAATTCTATACCCGCGCTGCAGTTGGGGGCGTAGGGCGCGCTAAAGCCGCAGGCAACTACGGGGCTTCTTTGTACCCGGCAAAATTAGCTCAGCAACAAGGCTTTCATCAGTTGGTTTGGACAGATGCCAAAACGCACACCTTCATCGAAGAATCTGGCACCATGAACATCATGTTTGTAATCAATGATACTTTGATTACGCCTTCCGAAGATTCCGACACAATACTGCGAGGTACCACCAAACGTACCGTCTTGGAATTAGCTGCTTCATGGGGGGTTCCTATTGAAGAGCGTGCCGTCACCGTTACAGAAATCATTGAGGCGCTCAAAAGCGGAACATTGCAAGATGCTTTTGGTGCAGGAACTGCGGCTACCATAGCCCATATTTCTACCATTGGCTTTCGCAATGAGCTATTTGAACTTCCTGCAATAGAAAGCAGAACACTGTCGCTACGTATCAAAACCGAGCTAGATAATATTAAGTCAGGAGCCACCTCGGATACGCACCAGTGGGTTAGAAAAATCTGCTGATTTGTGAAATTCCAAGAGCTTGTGCATCTTTAAAACATGCGTATTGGCCTTCTTTTCTTTTTCATACTTCAATACTTTTTGGTAGATGCGCAAGTATTGCTTGTGGAATTCAAAGACGACAAGACCAATGAGCCAATTCCTAATGTAAGTTGCCAGGCCGAGTATTTTGTCGACGAAATAAAAATCGTCAAAACCAATATCTCTTCTCCAAAGGGAATCTTGTTGTTTCAGTTCACAGGTATAGAAACTAATCCTGGCTTGCTCATTTATGAACATCCAATCTATGTAAGTGGACAGAGAAGAATCATTTTAAATGCAGCGACCGACACCACCGTTTTACGAATCTTTTTGAAAGCACAAAGGGTGCAAGAGGTCAAAGAAGTGATATTAAAACCCAACAGACCCGACACCATATTTGCTTCAAAAACCTATAGTGTGGGTGATTTTGAACTTGGTGAGCAGGGGCAACTTTACTTGCTTACTTATGAAAAAAACCTCCAACATGATGCTCAATTACAATGCAGGCTGCAAGATTCTACAGTATTTATGGCTCAAATTCCGCAAAGGGCCAATGGCTTGTTGCGTGATTTTCGTGGGAATATACATGTTCAAACCGACAACACTATGTATGGCGTCCGTCAAATAGACGGCACTTTACAATTGGGAGCCATTCCAAAAGATTATTATTATAAATACATTGCTCCGGTTGTTGATACAAGTTTAACACGTCAATTCTATTCTAGCTACATGGAGATATATCCAGCATTTGAGTATGGGTGCTTGGATCTTTTAGACTCGACATACAAATCTATTTTACATATTCAAGACGACCTCATGATGGAGCTTTACAGGTCAGAATACAAATGGGTAGATGTTCGCACCAAACTTTGGGCAAAAAATTTGGAGCATCAAACGGGTATCGACGCAGAGATTTATGTTGGTGCCAATGTTTTTACACAATCCATCTATTATGAACCCGTATATGCACCGCTTTTTTTGGTACACGACACTCTCTTCATTTTTGACTACCCAAAAGATTTATTGCGAGTATATAATTTACATGGAGATCTGCTCAAAAGTATCCCATTATATCATCATTACCGGGCAAAACAAAGTGGGTTTCAAAAGAACCTACAACAAGACCGAAAAACAGGCTTAATTTATGCACTTTTTGAGCAAGATGGCTACAGCTATGTAGGTAGAATCAATTTAGCAAATGGCACCATTGAACATAAGGTACGTCTGGCTTTCAGGTATGTAGAGAAAGTGCGTATTTACAATGATGCTATATATTTTATTTACAGGCCCTTTGAATCGACGCAAAAGAAGTTTTTGTATAAACAAAAGCTTCCTTCCTTAGCTAATTAAGGTTGTAAAATCACTTGTATCGAAACTGGCAGGTGATCTGAATAACCACCAAGGTATTTAGAGCCTGCATAAGTTCTATTGGGAACTACCTGCCCTTTGTATTCGCTCAATAAAAAGGGCTCAGAATGTATTTTGCCGCTTTGTGTTTGCACTTGAAATTTTCCACTTAGGGCATTTTCAGAAACCATGATATGATCCAAGATGCCCCATTCATTTTTATAATTATAGGACCCTCCAAATTCTCCACTTTCTGCTGTGATCTGTGGAGAAAGCACGGAGGAAATCTGCCTAGGCGCCTTATCTTCAGGATAATCATTTAAATCTCCCATGAAAATAATTTTTGCTTTTGGCGTGTGCTGTTGGATAGAATCGATGAACTGCTTAGCATTATTGGAGGCCATTATTCGCCGAGGTTCGCTTTGTTCGGTCCCACCACGCCGACTTGGCCAGTGATTGACCATCACATAAATGATTTCCTTCTTGTATTTGAATTGTGCCCACAAGATATCTCTAGAGGTTGGTATCGTATCTCCTGGTAATACAAAACGCAGTTGGCCATAAGATTTCAATTTAAGCAAGTCTTGCCTGTATAGCAAACCCACATCGATACCACGTGCATCTGGGCTTTCAGTATGAACGATGGCATAGCGTTTATCGGCTCCTATGACATCCTGCAAAACAGCTCTGTTTTCAACCTCACAAACACCCATGAGCATCGGAAGCTGTAGGGTAGTCATTACTTGCTGAATGTGTGCGATTTTCTGCCAATACTTCTCTGAATTCCAATTGCTTAGCGCCTCAGGTAGAAATTCATCATCCTCGTTGGGGCCGTTGATCGTATCAAATAAGTTTTCTAAGTTATAGAAGGCTACTGTTTGAATTTGTTGCCCAAGAAATGCTGCTGGCCAAAAAGTCGCGAATATCACAAAAGTTAAAACCGAATTTTTCATACGAACCGTAAATATAATTGTTTTACCAGCTTCCTCCAGAACCACCGCCACCAAAACTTCCGCCACCAAAACCACCAAAGCCTCCGCTTGAAGATCCACCGAAGCCACCATGATTTGATCCAAATCCACCAAAATAAAAGAAACCACCTCCTGTTGAGCGGCCTCCCATTGTGGTGCCGCCTCCTCCGCGTTTGATCAATAAGTACAAGACGATTAATATAAATACCAAAGCAATAATTCCGCTCCCTAGGTCTCGTTGGTGAAATTGATCTCGATAGGTCTTTTCATTGATTTCTCCCTTGGCTAGACCAAACAAAACATCAAGTGCATTATTAATTCCTTTTGCGTATTGCTCTTGTTTGAAGGCAGGCAAAATTTCATATTGCACTATATCTTGACAAGCCAAATCTGTGATAGCAGCCTCTAGGCTACGCCCAGGGGCAATAAAAATTTGGCGACCGCCATTTTCTTGAGTTGGTTTGATTAAGATAACGACGCCGTTATTCTTATCTTTTTTACCAATTCCCCAAGCTTCACCTAACTGAGTTGCATAGTGCCACGGTTCGTCATTATTGATGTCATCAATAATGACGATGGTGATTTCATTGCTGGTTTCTTGTTCAAATTTATCGAGTCTTTGCTCTATTTGGGCCTGCTCATTGTCATTCAAAATGGCTTGAGCAGAATAGTTGTTTAAAAATCGAGGAGGGGAAAGGGGGCTAGGGTATTGTGCCTTAATTTGCAATAAGCCAAATAGATAAATAAAGATGAATAGTTGATATTTTTTCATCCGAAACTTATTTGATCTGGGAGCTCGTTCTGGTCATTGGCTTGCCATGGAAAGTACAAGGCGAGTTTTTCTGCAGCCAAGGTAATGCCGGCGCACAATCCTTCTTTAATTTCATTTTTTTGAAAATGTTCTTGCATCACATCCCTCACACTATCCCAAAAATTGCTTGGTACCAAAGCATCAATTCCTTTATCGCCAATAATGGCAAATTTTTTGTCTTGGTGAGCAAGGTAGATCAGTACTCCATTGCGCTGCTTGGTTTGTTGCATTTGCAATTGATGAAATACTTCAATAGCCCGATCTACTGGTGCTTTTTTACAATTGGCTTCTAAGTGTACACGGAGCTCGCCACTTGTTGTTTTTTCAGCCTTTGCAATGCAGTTAAGGATCTGTTTTTGTGCCTCTGTATCGATAATCAAAACTGAACCTTTGGTGCGTTTTCTGTTCCTTGAGCGGCCTCAAAGCCTGCTTTGCGCGGGAATTCTTCGCTGTTCAAGAAAAATCTAGCAAAGAAGCCACGGATATGCGTATTGTATTCTTTTACGGCCGCATTGTAGTAGTCTCGTTCGGTTTTAATTCGGTTTTCAGTACCCTCAAGCTGACCTTGAAACTTACTAAAATTTTCTGTCGAACGAATTTGCGGGTAAGCCTCATAAGCTAAATTTATGGCTGTATTGATTTTGCGCCCCATGAGTTCGAGGTCTTGAGGTGTTTGTGCATTTACGATCCCTGCTCTTGCCTGAGTTACTTGGGTGAGGATATCTTTTTCATTTTGTGCCGCACCTTTGACGGTTTCTAAGAGATTTGGGATCAAATCAGCACGTCTTTGGTAAGCTGATTGGACATTGGCAAATTTTTCGTCGAGTCCTTCTTGCAACCCAACCGCTTTATTGTAGAGATTGTAGTAGCCGAGAAATGCAAAGAGTACAAGTGCGCCTATAGAGGCCAGTACAACATAAAGTGGTTTCATTTTTATTGATTTTTATTTGTTGATT